>MDTA01108232.1_pt1 | contig 12573 bp, 10 predicted proteins | sample 811151 | NCBI WGS metagenome assembly MDTA01 (sample SAMN05326648, study PRJNA326480) | marine metagenome | isolation source: seawater | place: Indian Ocean: South | collected 2010
CAGCCGTAGCAGTGCCCTTCGCCCAGTTCGATCTTGACCCCATCAAGCTGCGCGATCCGTCCACTGAATCGGTCCGGACCTACCGCGACCTGGCGGCTACGCCGGGTGCGTCTCTTTACACTATAGAGCTGCTGGCGCCGTCGCTTTCGGAAGCCTATTCGCTGGCCAACCGCCTGAGAGTATTACCCGAGGTCGAAAAGGCTCTGACCGCGGCCAACCTGGTCCCCAACCAGCAGAACGACAAACTCGCGATCATCGAGGACATGAACGTTTTTTTGGCGCCGTTGCGCCTGCCGAATATCGCGGCGGAGAGTGGGAACAAGGAGGAAACCTTCAAGACCCTGAGGCAAACCCTGATGCTGAAGCCGAAACAGAACCTGCCGGAACTGGTCACGGCCGCGCAGACTCTCAACCTCGCCATGGCAAAACTGAAGACGGCTAAGCAGATAGAGGCGTTCGAGGCCGACGTGTTCCGGTATTTCCGCCAGCAGATGAACCGGCTGACAACCGCGCTGGATGCGGGGCCAGTCGCCCTTCGCGATCTGCCGGCGAGCATTCGCGAACGATACCTGGCGGCCAATGGCCGGGCGCGGGTTCAGGTGTACCCGCGTGATGATCTGGAAGATCCCGCCGCTCTGAGAAAGTTTGTCGACGCCGTCCGCGAAATCGCGCCGGAGGCGACGGGCAGTCCGGTCGAAATTCTGGAAGCCGGCCGCGCGGTGGTGAATTCCGTTGTGACGGCGGCGGCCATTTCGCTGATCGTGGTATCGGGGATGGTGTTTTTGATCCTAAGCTCCACCCGCGATACCGCGATGGTGCTGATCCCACTTGTTCTTGCCGCGCTTTATACAGTGGCAGCAACGGTAATTCTATCCATGCCGTTCAACTTTGCCAACGTAATCGTCCTGCCGTTGTTGATAGGTCTCGGCGTCGCCAGTGGTATCCATCTGGTCTCCCGTGCCAGGGCGGAAAATTCCGCTGCCGCCGCATTCGCTTCCACCACCCCAAGGGCGGTGATGTTCAGCGCGCTGACCACCATCGCGTCTTTCGGCAGTCTGGCGATCTCCGGTCATCGCGGCACGGCCAGCATGGGCGAGCTGTTGACGCTTTCCATCGGGATTACCCTGGTCTGCACGCTGATGGTGCTGCCGGCATTGATGCGGCTGTGGCCAGTCCGTCCGAAGGATGCCTCATGACGACTGAGCAATCCCCCCCCTGGGATCAGCAGATCGCCGCTATTCTCGTGCGACCGCTGGTCAACACAATAGTAACGCCCAACCAAATAACGACCGTCAGTCTGGTTCTCGGGCTGGCGGCGGCGGCACTGTTCGCATGGGGCGAGGGAACGGCGGCCTATTGGGCGGCGGGACTGGTTATTGCCGCCCGCTTTATCGATCATATGGATGGCGAACTGGCGCGCCAGGCGGGCAAGGGATCCAAGTTCGGCGCGCTGTTCGATTCGGCTACCGGGACCGCTAGTTACGGCACGCTTTTCCTCGGCATGGGGGTCGGCGAATGGCGCGGCGACGCGGCGGACTGGGTGTTGTGGCTGGCGGCGGCGGTGGCCCTGTTAATTCTGATAAACATGCTGTTGCAGTTTAAAGTAGAAATTCGAAGTGGCGTCGCCCCCGATCCGTATCCCCGGATCGGGCCGTTCGAGGTGGAAGACGGAATCTATCTGATCGGCCCAATCGTGTGGTTGACCGGTACCTGGTGGTTTTTTCTGATGGGAACGATCGGCACGCTGATTTTCGTGACCTTCAATATATATGCACTGTCATGCGAACTGCAGGAAGGCGAATAGACATATGCGTGCATTGGTGACGGGCACATCGGGGTTTGTCGGCGCGGCTGTGGCGCGCCGTCTGGTTGCGGGCGGGCACGATATCCGGGTGCTAATGCGGCCGACTAGCGACCGGCGCAATATCGACGGCCTGAAAGCAGAGGTAGTCGAGGGCGATCTGTCGCAGTTAGAGACCCTTAAGCCGGCCGTGGCCGGTTGCGATGCCGTCTTTCATGTAGCCGCGGATTATCGCCTATGGGTTCCCGACGGGGGTGCATCGATGTACCGGGCCAATGTGGACGGCACTCGGGATCTGATCCGCGCCGCGATGGATTCCGGTGTTGGGCGGTTTGTCTATACCAGCTCGGTCGCCGTTCTGGGTGCCGGACACAAGGGCGATGTTCGAGATGAGGCATCGCGACCCGATGAATCCGACATGGTCAGCCACTACAAGCGGTCCAAATTTCTGGCCGAGAAAGAGGTGGACCGCCTGGTAGCGGAGGAGGGCGCGCCGGTGGTTATCGTCAACCCGTCCGCTCCGTTCGGGCCGCGCGATATCAAGCCGACACCCACCGGGCGCATTGTGATAGATGCCGCAAAGGGCCGGATGCCGGCCTATCTGGATACCGGGTTGAACGCCGTGCATGTTGACGATGTGGCGGACGGTCACATGCTGGCCTTCGAAAAAGGCGATATCGGCGAGCGTTATATCTTGGGCGGGGAGAATCTCCCGCTGCGCGATCTGATAAAAATCGTCACCGATCATGCGGGGCGCCCGGGACCCTGGCTGCGGCTACCGCGGGCGCCCTTGTATCCGGTTGCCTGGGTCGCGGAAGGGATCGCCCGGGTAACGCGGCGCGATCCGGTCGTCACCGTGGATGCACTTAAAATGGCGGCGCATCACATGTTTTATTGTTCGGACAAGGCGAAGCAGCGACTGGGCTATGCTCCCCGGACCGCGCGCGAGGCCCTGACCGATGCTGTCGACTGGTACCAGGAAAACGGTTATCTGAAGTGAAGGTGGGCAGGCGCCGCCGAACAGTACCTTATTCGATCGTTTCTTCCTTGCGCACGCTGTCCAGCAGGGATGACCGCATCAGCCAGGTTTTGGCTTTGGCCGGGTCTTCGGCATTTTCGCGAAGCTGCTGCTGGTTCTGCTTGATCACCTCCGGATCCTTTTCCTCGATCCGCTTCTTGTTTTCGATGGTCACGCTTTGCAGGAATTCGGTTGCAAGTTGATGTCGTTGGCGGTGATAGCGTTCAAACACGTCTTCTTCTGCGCGCCCGAACCAGACATCTCCAATCTTTTTGGTGATGTTCATGCAGTCATGGATGCCGGTATTCAGCCCTAGCCCGCCCAGCGGGTTGTTCAGATGCGCGGCATCGCCCGCCAGGAAGATGCGTTCCACACGGAACCGGTCGGCTACACGCTGATTCACGGTGTAGAGGTTGCGGTGAAGCACATCGTTGTGATCCATATCGGACCGCGCCCCGCGTATCCGCCGGGTAACGCCTTCGTCTGACAGAAGGTCTTCGTCCTTTTCGTGTCCCTCTGTAGGGAACAGCGTGCGCCAGATGCCCTGATCGTCGTCTCCCGGCACTTTGAACACCGCCATCCATTCGGTGGGATCCATCACATAATTGCGGTTCAGGTATCCGTCGCTGGCCGCAAAATCGTGTTTGGAGGTCAGGACCAGGAACCGTTCCTCCCAGGTAAAGCCCGACATGAACACGCCGAGCCCAATACGAATTGTCGACCGCCCGCCGTCACAGGCCAGCAGATAGCGGCCTTCGACCTTGTGCATCTCGCCGGCAGGGTCTTCGTAGACCACGGTGACGCCGTCATAATCCTGGGAAAAGGCGGTGACGGCCGATCCAAGGCGGATATCGGCGATATCGTATTCTTTGACCGCCACGATGGCATCGCGTGTCAGTTTCCACTGTTCGTATTGCACGGCGAACGGAAAATCCGTTTCGTCCGCGATATGCTTCATATCGAAGACGGCGATGATTTCCTGCGTTGTGCGATCGCGAAACTGGAAGGCTGGCGCCTTGAGCCCGCGTTTGATAATGCCCTCGGCCAGTTTCAGCTTGTGCAGCATTTCCAGGGTCGACGGATGAATGGTTGCCGCGCGCGGATCCTGTGGCGGGGTTTCAAAAGATTCGAGCACCGTGACCGGAATTCCTTGCTGCACCAGTGACAGCGCAGCCACCATGCCGACGGGTCCGCCGCCGCAAATAATCATGCGGTCATTATGACTCATACCTTTTCCTGCACTGATTGCGCTGTATATAGCAGGATAGCTTTATTTATGCGTGTCGCGCTGCGCTATTTTGTCCCGTACAGCCGGTCGCCCGCATCCCCCAGGCCGGGGCGGATATATGAATGATCGTCGAGGCCCCGGTCGACGGCCGCAGTGATGATCGGCACGTCAGGGTGGGCGCTTGCGAATACTTCGATGCCTTCCGGCGCAGCGACTACGCAGACGAACTTGATGCGCTTGGCGCCAGACTGCTTGATGCGGTGGACCGCGGCCGCAGCGGAACCGCCCGTGGCCAGCATTGGATCGACCACGATGCACAGCCGTTGGTCCATGTTTTCCGGCAGCTTGATGTAATATTCCACCGGCACCTTGGTTTCGGGATCGCGGTACAGGCCGACATGTCCCACCTTGGCCGTCGGCATCAGCTCCAGCATCCCGTCCAGTAGGCCGTTGCCGGCCCGGAGGATCGACACAAGACAGGTTTTCTTGCCGGCCAGCACGGGCGCGGTCATGTCTTCCAGCGGTGTGTTGATGGCTACCTGCTCGAGCGGCAGATCCCGGCAGACCTCATAGGCCAGCAACAGGCTGAGTTCTTTTACCATCTGACGAAACTGGGATGAGCCCGTGTTTTTGTCGCGCAAAAAGGTCAGTTTGTGCTGGACCAGGGGGTGGTCGACGATCTCGACCTGTGCATTTGCTGTCATGACTGTTTTATCCGTTACTAAAAAACCGTGCCGTCGCTGTCGATCCTAAGGGGCGGGCCGCCGTCCGCGCGTTTTTCGGCCGCCGCCCGCCGCCCCGCAGTCCATGTTCCGCCCTGCAGTACGCTGGCAAGCGGCAACTTATCAACCGTCAGTCCCAGTTTTGTGCGTACCGCTTCTGCCATCCGGTCCAGCAACGCCACGGTCAAGGCCCGCCATTCGACGATGATTTCATCTCCCGGCTTGTGCACTGTTTCGAATATCTCGGCATCCTTTGGGGACAACACCCCGGTATCGATGAACAGACCACCATTCCGGTATTCGGCGAGGCCGGTCAGTCCGTCTAGGTCGGTTACCGGCGTCCCATCGCGTTGTAGCGGCTCGATCAGGGAATAGGACAGCCATTGCGACAACTTGTGAAACGGCACTAACCCGTCGGTGTTGTCGTCGCGGTGCAAACAGGAATGCCGCCAGACATCGCCCAGCGGGACACCGTCCAATTTCAGCCGCGACGGCCAGATCCGGTTAAAACCGTCCAGCACTGCGGCCAGGATGCCTGGAGCCGTGATGCCTCCTTGTTTTGCGAGGGAGTTAAGCAGGTTACCGGGCCGGTATATGCCATCTCTGCGGAACAGGTCGGGCCGGGCCTCTGTGATTTCTCCGAGCCTCCTCAGCAGCGCCGTCCGCTGGTCCAGCCCTACAAGGGGGTTGTCAGGGCCAACCTGCATGGCGGATCCCAGATCTTCTGCGGACAGGAGTTGCAGAGATGTGGAATCGGCTCTTAGCGGATCGCTGGGATCGGCGCTCAAAAGGCCGGTAGAAAACAAGCGCAGGCTTGCCAAAGCGAGGCCTTCGGATCGCCCTAGGCGCAGGCCGGTTGCTTCGTCGGTATAGGCCCAGTCCGGTCCGGCTCCGGCATCGAGAAGAACCGAAACGATGGCGAGATCGCCTTCCGCGACCAGTCGGGGGTTGCCCCCCAGCCCCGCAGTATCCGCCAACTCCGCCCATAGATCGACCCCGTCGAATTCGAAATGCCGCCAACGGCTGTGAAATGGCACGTTCAAATCCGGGTAGGCGGATTGTATTTCCGAGAAAACGGAGTGGGCGGCGAATTCAAAGCGGCCCATGTCGATGACGAACCAGGGGAGGGTGCCGGTCAGTCCGTTTTCGAAAAGATCAGAGCAGCGTTCGCGCACCGCCGATGCGGTCATAAGGCTGTCCACGAGTCCCGTGTGCGAAACCGAAGCGGTCAAAACAGAGCGCGTCCCTTTACGTCCTTCAATTCGTCCGCGTCCTTGATATCGGTGCTGGTGAAATATCCGGCGGCCTTTTTTGCCTCCATCTCCACCTTCGCGTCTTCGGGGATCAGTTCTTCCGGTAGATCGACGCGTTCACCGATATCGATACCCTGACGTGCCAGTGCATCGTGCTTCATGTCGCTCATCGATGCAAAACGGTCCAGCCGGCTCACGCCCAGCCAGTGGAAGATATCAGGCATCAATTCTTGGAACCGCGCGTCCTGAACGCCTGCTACGCATTCGGTACGTTCAAAATACCGCGCGGCGTTGTCGCCTTCTTCCTGGCGCTTGCGGGCGTTGTAAACAAGAAACTTGGTAACTTCGCCCAGCGCGCGACCCTCTTTTCGATTGTATACGACCAGCCCGTTGCCGCCTGCTTGCGCCATTTCAACGCACATCTCGATCCCGTGGGTAAGGTATGGCCGGCAGGTGCAGATGTCGGATCCGAACACGTCGGATCCATTGCATTCGTCATGCACGCGGCAGGCTAGAGGAACTTTCTGGTCGGCAAGCATTTTCGGATCGCCGAACACATAGGCCGACAGACCGCCGATGGGCGGCAGAAAGATTTCCAGATCGCTGCGCGTCACCAGCTCTGGATACATGCCACCGGTATAGGTAAACAGGGCCCGGCGTAATGTGCCGGTGTCGCAGCTCAACCGCTCCGCCATACCCGGCAGATGCCAGACCGGATCGACGGCAACCTTGGTGACGTAGACATCGCCGTTGTCCGACAGGATTTTGCCATCCGCCTTCAAACGGCCCAAGGAAACCGCTTCCCGGATTTCCAGCATCGATAGTCGCGCCTGCGTAATGGCGATGGTTGGGCGGATATCGACGCCCGCAGCCAGGTCGTCGGCGAAAATTTCTGTCACCATGTGGCCGAACGGATCCAGCGAAACGATTTTTCTCGGCTCCGACCATTGCGGATAGGGGCCGATTTCGGCTACGGGGGCGGTGTTGTGCAGGTCGGGCTTGAAGTTCGGGTCCAGCCTGCCGGCGGCCACGGATGCGGCTAGATAAACCGAATAGCTGCCTGAATGGGTGCCCACGGTATTGCGCGCAGCCGGATCGGTAACGGTGCCGATGACCGGGCCACGTTCTATCGGATTAGACACACCCCAATTGATAGGGCGCAGCGCTTCAGCGCCGACTGGCGTGTGGGAAGTAAGGACAATGTGTTCGTGTGCACTCATCGCGGTAACTCTTATGTCGCAACAAGCGCCGTAACATAGTTCAAATAAGTATCAGGTCTATTAATTTTTTTTTCCATAATCGGCCGGCTCTGCATTCCGCTGTTCTTTCAAATCCCCGGAAGATGCGGGTTTTCACTTTGTATTTGCATGGGGTCCTTCAGGAATGGACGAATTTTAAGTTGTTTCTGGGTGGTTTCGTTATGTACCGTTGCCGCTATAATCGTTAGTAACCTTACAGATATTGGGGATGTGCCCGATGCAGTGTTTCCTGTTTCATTTAATGCCGTATGCCGAGCTCGATCTCGACTATGATAAGGATTACAAGGCATCTTGGGTGGTCTATCCCAATTCTAATTTTGATCCCAAGGTAGGGAAATATCTCTACAACACCTATCTGGACGAGCTCGAAATGGGCGAAGAGCTCGGTTTCGACGGGCTCTGCGTCAACGAACATCACCAGAACGCCTATGGGTTGATGCCGTCGCCCATCGTGCCCGCCGCCGCGCTGGCGCGCCGTACTTCTAAGGCAAAGATCGCGGTGCTTGGCAATGCGTTCGGTATTCGCGAACATCCGCTGACGTTGGCTGAAGAACACGCCATGATCGACTGCATCACCGGCGGGCGACTGATCAGCGGCATGGTTCGGGGCATCGGCGCCGAATACTATTCAATGGGCGCAAACCCGGCGTTCAGCCATGAACGGTTCCACGAAGCACATGATCTGGTGATCCGCGCATGGACCGACGAAGGCCCCTTCGCGTTCGAGGGCAAGCATTATCACTTCGAATACGTGAACGTATGGCCGCGCCCGCACCAAAAACCGCATCCGCCGATCTGGTGCCCGTCGCAGGGCTCGCTCGAAACCATCGAATGGGCGTCTCACGCGGACCGCAAATACACCTATCTTCAAACCTATAGTCCGTTCGAGGCAGTGAAAAAGTTCCTGCACATGTACCGCGATATCGCGCGCGACATGCACGGCTACGAGGCAACGGACGATCAGGTCGGCTGGGCGGCACCCATCTATGTTGGCGAAACCGATGAAAAGGCGATGGAGGAAGCGCGCCCGCATATGGAAGCGTTCTTCAACAAGTTTCTCCGCATGACGCCCGAAATGCTGCTGCCGCCGGGATACCTCAGCCTTCGATCATATAAGAATGTCATGAAGCACAAGGGCGGCCTGTCCAAGGTGCGGTCGATGGAAGAGCTTCTGGAAACCGGCATAATCATCTGCGGCAGCCCCGATACAGTGCGGAAGCGGCTGGAATATTGCCAGCGTGAAGCCGGTGTCGGCACGTTCCTGGGTATGTTCCAGGTGGCGTCCATGCCCCATGAAATGACGGTCGCCAGCATGAAACGATTTGCCGAAGAGGTCATGCCCGCGGCGAAGCAGTTCGGCGTGCAGGAACAAGTCGCTGCCGAATAGGCGGGGCCAGAAAAAAAGATAATGAGGTCGCGATGAAGGTCTTTCTGTTCCATTTGATGCCCTATGCCTATGTCGATCCTGATTATGACAAGGAATACGACACCTGTTGGGTGACTTATCCCAACACTAAGTTCGATCCCGAAAAGGGGCACGAACTATACAACCGGTATCTGGACGAACTGGAATATGCTGAGGAGTTGGGCTTCGACGGCGTCTGTGTTAATGAACATCACCAGAATGCGTACGGGCTGATGCCGTCGCCGGTCGTCATGGCTTCCGCGCTAGCGACCAAGACCGAGCGGGTAAAGATCGCCATTCTCGGCAACGCCTTCGGCATCCGAGACCATCCTCAGACCTTGGCGGAAGAGCACGCCATGCTCGATTGCATCACGGGCGGGCGGCTGATCAGCGGCATGGTGCGCGGGCTTGGCGCAGAATATTACTCTTTGGGGTCCAACCCAGCGTTTAGCCATGAACGGTTCCACGAAGCGCATGATCTGGTGATCCGCGCATGGACCGAGGAAGGCCCGTTCCCGTTCGAAGGCAAGCATTACCACTTCGATTATGTGAACACCTGGCCGCGTCCCTATCAGGATCCACACCCACCGATCTGGGTACCAAGCCAGGGGTCGACCGAAACTATCGAATGGGCGGCCCACCCGGACCGCAAATACACATATCTGCAGACTTATTCTCCGTTCCAGAACGTGGTCCGGTTCCATAACGCCTATCGCAACGTGGCACACCGGCACGGCTATACCGCGACATCCGAACAGCTCGGCTGGGCGGCACCCATATATGTGGGAGAGACCGACCAGCAGGCCATCGACGAAGTGCGCCCGCATGTCGAACTGTTCTTCAACAAGTTGCTGCGGTATTCGATCTCGATGCTTCTACCGCCCGGATATATGTCGATCGATTCCTACAAGCGGGTACTGAAAACCAAATCCAGCCTGGTGTCGACGCACACGGTGGAATCGCTGATGGAACGCGATGTGATTATCGTCGGCAGCCCCGATACCGTCCGCGAAAAACTCGCCGCCTGTCATGAACAGGTCGGGCTCGGCTATTTCCTCGGCATGTTCCAGATCGGCAGTATGTCGCACGAACTAGCGATGGCCTCGATGGAACGGTTCTCCAATCACGTGATGCGGGGTGTCATGGCGCTGGAAGGTGCCGGCCAATGGGAACCGGATGCTGCCGAGGTGCCGAGCCAGGCAGCGGAATAAAAAAACCCGGCCTCAAGCCGGGTTTTTTCTTTAAAGGTTATGAACTACTACCGTGTCGGCACGGGCTGGTCGCCGGAATAATCGTAGAAACCCTTGCCGGATTTACGGCCGTACCAGCCGGCTTCCACATATTTTACTAGCAGCGGACAGGGACGGTACTTGGTGTCGGCGAGGCCGTCATAGAGTACCTGCATAACCGCAAGGCAGGTATCTAGTCCGATGAAATCTGCCAGTTCCAGCGGGCCCATGGGGTGATTGGCACCGAGCTTCATGGCGGTGTCGATATCTTTCACCGACCCGATTCCTTCGTGAAGAGTGTAGACCGCCTCATTAATCATCGGCAGTAGGATGCGGTTGACGATAAAGGCTGGAAAATCTTCCGAAATCACAGGCGTCTTGCCCATGCGATAGGTCAGGCCTTCGACGACCTTGTGAGTGGCATCGTCGGTGGCGATACCGGGGATCAGTTCCACTAGTTGCATGATCGGCACGGGATTCATGAAATGCATGCCCATGAACCGTTCCGGGCGATCGGTGGTGGCTCCTAGTCGCGTGATCGAAATCGACGACGTGTTCGACGCGATAATGGCATCATCCCGAAGTGACGGGATCATAGCCTTGTATATTTCACGCTTGATGTTTTCGTCTTCGGTCGCGGCTTCGATCACGATGTCGCAATCGGTCAGGGACGCGTAATCGGTCGATGTGGTCAGCCGGTCCAGCGCGTCCTGCTTGTCGGCGGCCGTGATCTTTTCGCGGCCGACCTGGCGTTCCAGATTCTTGTCGATGGTTGCGATCGCCCGGTCGATCTGTTCCTGCCCGATATCGACCATCGCGACATGGATGCCGGTGGTTGCCGCCACATGGGCTATCCCTGATCCCATCTGCCCGGCGCCGATCACACCGATCTGTTTGATGCTCAATGCTTCGGGCGTTGCGCCCGGATCCTGAATGTCAGCCATTGCAAGTGCTCCTCTGATGACTTCCCGTCACAGATGTTCTTATCACCCGTTTTATCGACGGCCCGTTGACGAATCAGCGGGCGGAAATGCCCTGTTTTTCGAGTTCTTCTTCCAATTCGGGGACAACCTTGAACAGATCGCCGACGATTCCGTAATCCGCCACCGAGAAAATCGGCGCTTCCTCGTCCTTATTGATGGCGACGATAATCTTGGAATCTTTCATACCCGCTAGATGCTGGATCGCGCCGGAAATACCGACGGCAATGTACAATTCCGGCGCGACCACCTTGCCGGTCTGGCCGACCTGGTAATCGTTGGGCTTGTAGCCCGCATCCACCGCCGCGCGCGATGCGCCGACAGCAGCCCCCAGTTTGTCGGCGATCCTTTCAATGATCTCGAAATTCTCGCCCGACTGCATACCGCGCCCGCCGGAGATGATCACCCGGGCGGCGGTTAGTTCCGGCCGTTCGGATTTGGTCAGTTCCTGGCCGAGGAAGCTGGACAGGCCGGGGTCTTCCGCCCCGTCTGTACCCTGAACCGCCGCAGAACCGCCGTCTTCGGCCGCCGCCGCAAACGCCGTTCCTCGCACGGTGATGATCTTCACGGGATCCGTCGATTGCACTGTTGCCATGGCATTGCCGGCATAGATCGGTCGTACGAAGGTATCTTCGGAGATGACTTCGACGATGTCCGAAATCTGGGCGACGTCCAGCAGGGCGGCGACGCGCGGAGCGACGTTTTTGCCTGTAGTGTTCGATGGGAAAAGGACATGGCTGTAACTGCCTGCTAGACCCACGATCAGTGGCGCCAGAGCCTCGGCAAGCTGATGGCCGTAGGCCGGGCTGTCCGCATGAAGGACCGCCGATACCCCGGCTACCCTGGCCGCGGCTTCAGCTGCCGTGGCGGCATTTTCGCCGGCAACCAGCAAATGCACGTCGTCGTTAATCGCGGCAGCCGCGGTAACCGTGTTCAGTATAATGGGAACAAGCGCCGTATTGTCATGATCGGCAACGACCAGAACAGCCATCAGATAACCCCCGCTTCGTTTTTCAGCTTGTCGATCAGATCGCTTACGGTTTCCACCTTTATGCCGCCTTCGCGTTTCGGCGGCTCGGTCACTTTCAGCGTCGTAAGCCGCGGCGCGACATCAACGCCCAGCTCATCCGGCGTTATTTCCGTGATTTCCTTTTTCTTGGCCTTCATGATGTTGGGCAGCGAGGCGTAGCGTGGCTCGTTCAGGCGCAGGTCGGTGGTCACGATCGCGGGCAAATTGATAGCCAGCGTTTCGAGCCCGCCGTCGACTTCGCGGGTGACGTTTGCCTTGCCGTCTGCCAGGTAGACCTTGGACGCAAACGTACCCTGCGACCAGCCGAGTAGGCCCGCAAGCATCTGACCGGTCTGGTTGGAATCGTCGTCGATAGCCTGTTTGCCCAGGATCACTATATCGGGCGTTTCCTTTTCCACGATCTTGGCTAGCAGCTTGGCGACAGCCAGCGGCTGCAATTCTTCGTCGGTCTTGACGTGAATGCCGCGATCGGCGCCCATCGCCAGCGCTGTACGGATGGTTTCCTGGCACTGTTGGACGCCGAGCGACACGGCGACAACCTCGGTTGCGGTGCCGTCTTCCAGAAGCCGTACGGCCTCTTCGACGGCGATTTCGTCGAACGGGTTCATGGACATTTTGACGTTGGCGGTCTCAACGCCGGTTTCGTCC
>MDTA01071514.1_pt1 | contig 12572 bp, 10 predicted proteins | sample 811151 | NCBI WGS metagenome assembly MDTA01 (sample SAMN05326648, study PRJNA326480) | marine metagenome | isolation source: seawater | place: Indian Ocean: South | collected 2010
AAAAAATTTGATTTTAAAATAAAATCACATACAGAATTAGGAAACAAATACATGGACTTTGACACGGCAACAAAATTATCAGGCTCAAGATTTGTTGTCTTAAAAGATAAACTTGCATTCTTAGAAAGAGCATTAATTAATTTTATGATTGATGTACATGTAAAAAAATTTGGATATACTGAGATATCGCCGCCATTAATAGTAAATGAAACGACAATGTTTGGAACTGGCCAATTACCTAAATTTGAAAAAGATCAATATGAATTGATTTCTGAAAAAAATGAAGGTAGAAAATTTTTAATACCTACTGCAGAAGTACCTCTATCAAATTTATTTAAAGATTCAATCGTAGATGCAAAAAAACTTCCTTTAAGATTTGTTGCTGGAACACCATGTTTCAGAAGAGAAGCTGGTAGTTATGGTAAAGATACCAAAGGTATGATGAGACAACATCAATTTTATAAAGTTGAACTTGTAAGCCTTGTGGAACCAAATAAATGTAATGATGAGCTTAATAGAATGTTAAATTGTGCCGAGGAGATTTTAAAAATGCTTCATCTACCTTACCAAATAGTTCTATTATCAACAGGAGACATGGGTTTTAGCGCCGAAAAAACGTTTGATATTGAAGTATGGATACCTTCTGAAAATAAATTTCGAGAAATATCAAGTTGTTCCTCTTGTGGAATATTTCAAGCTAGGAGAATGAAAACTAAGTATAAATCAAGTGGATCAACCAATTTTATTGGCACTCTTAATGGGTCTGGACTTGCTACGGGAAGATTAATGATATCTTTGCTTGAAAATTATCAAAATTCTGATGGTTCTGTATCAATACCTGCGGCTTTAAAAAAATACATGGATAATATAGAAAAAATTTAATTATAATTTTCTTGTTAAAAAATGTCTTTTAATATAATTATTCAAATATTATGAATACTCAAGGATTTGCACAATTTATACCTTTAATACTAATATTTGTAATTTTTTATTTCTTTCTTATAAGACCTCAACAAAAAAGAGTAAAAGATCACAGGGCAATGGTACAGGGACTTAAGAGAGGTGATGAAGTTATAACATCAGGTGGAATTATTGGTATTGTCGATAAAGTACATGACGACGATAAAATAGATGTGATGCTTAGTGATAATGTAAAAGTTCAAATAATAAAATCTACTATTACAAGCCTGTTAAAAAAAGAAGTTCCAAAAAAATAAAAGGATTTTGTGCTTAATTTCACAAAAATAAAAATAATATCAATTTATGTTATTTTTATATTAATTTCTTCATTTGCTTTTTTAAATATTTTTTCAAGTGAAAATTATTTTTTAAAAAAAAAAGTGAACTTAGGATTAGATTTACAAGGAGGTTCTTACCTATTATTGGAAATTGACACAAAACCTTTAATAAAAGAAAGGTTGCAAGATAAAGTTGTTGAAATAAAAAAATTTTTAAAAAAAAATGATTTTAAATTTAATTCTTTTCTAATTAAGGATAATTCAATTAGTTTTAATTTAGAAAATAATAATCAAAAAAAGTTTGAAAATTTATTTTTTTCAACAAAGAACAATTCTATAAATTTATATATCGATCAATATCGCACACATCAATTTGACTTATTAGTAAAAAATAACAATTATGAAATAAACTTTTCTAAATATGGATTATTAGCGCTTAATAACGCTGCAGTAAAACAGTCTATTGAAATCGTAAGAAGAAGAATTGATGATTTAGGAACAAAAGAACCTACAATAATACAAAGAGGAGAAAAGAGAATAGTTGTAGAATTACCTGGGCTAAAAGATCCTTCAAGAATAAAAAATTTACTTGGTAAAACAGCACAATTAAATTTCAGATTAGTAACAGATAAAGAAGATGTTTTTGGTTCTGAGAAAATGATCTCAGATAGTGGAGAAGATGTTGTCGTAAACAAAAAAATTATCATGAGTGGAGATAATCTTATAGATGCGCAACCACGTGTTGATAATCAAACAAACCAGCCCATGGTATCCTTTACTCTTGATAGATATGGTGCCCAAAAATTTGGTAAAGTTACTACTAATAATGTAGGCAAACGATTAGCTATCGTTCTTGATAAAAAGATTATAAGCGCTCCAGTTATAAGAGAACCAATAACCGGTGGAAGCGGTACTATTTCAGGAAATTTTTCATTCCAAGAAGTTACAGATTTAGCTTTACTATTAAGATCAGGAGCTTTACCCACTCCGATCGAAATAGTTGAAGAGAGAACAGTTGGACCTGATTTAGGTAAAGACTCAATTATATCTGGCACAATATCTTTGATAATTGGTTTTGTTTTAGTTGTTTTCTATATGATTTATAAATACAGATTTTTTGGTTTAATAGCCAATGTTTCACTAATTTCAAATTTATTAATGTTGATTGGTGTTCTTACTATTTTAGAAGCAACACTAACTCTTCCTGGCATAGCTGGAATTATTTTAACAGTTGGAATGGCAGTAGACGCTAATGTTCTTATATTTGAGAGGATTAGAGAGGAATTACGAACAGAAAAGTCAATTATACATGCTTTTGACATGGGTTATAATCGGGCAAAAATAACAGTGTTAGATGCTAACATAACAACTCTGTTAGCAACAATTATATTATTTTTCTTTGGATCGGGTCCTGTAAAAGGTTTCGCTGTTACATTAGGTATTGGAATATTAACCACTCTTTTTTCTGCTTATTTTATTGCCAGACATCTTACGTCTTCGTACGTTTTAAAAAATAGGGAGAATGTAAGATTATGAAATACAATTTAAATTTTGTATCTTATTTTAAAAAACTAAATCTATTATCAATTTTATTGATCCTAATAAGTTTAATATTTATTATTTTTAAAGGATTAAATTATGGAATAGATTTTAAGGGTGGCACTATTATTGAAATTAGAATAGAAAATAAAGATATTAACGTATCTAATATAAGGGAGTCACTTAATAAAGTTAATTTAGGAGATATTAACGTTAAAAATTTTGGTGAAGAGAGAGACTTTTTAATAAAAATTGAGGAAAAATTAAAAGATAATAAACTTGTCATTTCTGAAATTAAAGAAACTTTAAATAAAGATTTAAATGAAGAAGTAAATTATAGAAGAATTGAAAGTGTAGGCCCTAAAGTAAGCGCAGAGCTACTCAAATCTGGAATAATTTCAATAGGGCTAGCACTTTTGGTGATGTTATTTTATATTTGGTTTAGATTTGAATGGCAATTTAGTTTAGGTTCAATTATTGCATTATTTCACGACGTAATTATTACTTTAGGAATATTCTCTATATTATCTATCGAAATAAATTTATCAATTGTAGCAGCAGTTTTGACAATTGTAGGTTATTCAATGAATGATACGGTAGTAATTTACGATAGAATACGTGAAAATCTTTCAAAATATAATAAATTAGAAATAGATCAAATTTCAAATCTTTCTGTCAATGAAACACTTTCTAGAACTTTAATAACATCTGTTACAACGTTATTGGCTTTGTTTTCAATTTTTATACTAGGCGGTGAAATACTCAAAGGCTTTTCTTTTGCCATGATCTTAGGAGTAATAATTGGAACATATTCTTCGATATTCGTAGCTGCACCGGTACTAAAATATTTAAAAGTAACTTATAAAACCCTTGAGAAAAAAGAAGATAAAATTGTTCCTTAGTTAGTAAAGATTTTGAGCCGCAACCATTGTTAATAACATCGGTATTGACAATAAGGTATTTATTCTTGAAGTTAACATTGCTTTTTTTGCGGCAATAGGTTTTTCATCTGCGTTTACTTCAACAATACCTAATGCTTTTTTTTGATTTGGCCAAATAATGAACCAAACATTGTAAGCCATTATAATTCCTAACCACATTCCAATTCCAATAGCCGTATTTTTTCCACCACCACTTCCTATACCCAAAGTCATTGACTCATGTAAATAACCATTTAAATAAGCAACAATTAAACCCGTTAGTATTGTGGCGAATGCAGCCCATCTAAACCAAAATAATACTTTTGGAGCTATTACTTTACTAATAGCGGGTTTTTGTTCATCTGGAATGCTTGGCATGCTAGGAATTTGAACAAAATTTAAATACCACAATAATCCTATCCACATTATTCCTGCTAAAACATGTAAATATCTGAATAGCCAGCTAAAAAAATACTGATCAAATGCAAATCCGTCTCCACCAAAATATAAACCTAAAAAAAGCAAAACAGCTAAAACTAAAGAAAAGTGAATTGTTTTAGATAAAGATTGTAAAATTGTAACCATGAATATTTATACCACAAAATAAATAATTATGCAGTTTTTTTCATATTAAGCGTATTCAAAATTTCCTTTAAAAACTGTCCTGTAAAACTAGTTTTCTCAGATGATATCTTTTCGGGAGTTCCTTCTGCAATTATTTTACCCCCAGATTCTCCTCCCTCCGGCCCCATATCGATAATATGATCAGCTGTTTTTATAACATCCAGGTTATGTTCTATTACAACAACTGTGTTTCCAGTGTTTACAAAAGCTTGTAAAATATCCAACAATTTTTTTATATCGTGAGAATGTAATCCGGTTGTTGGTTCATCTAAAATATAAAGAGTCCTACCAGTTGACCTTTTTGATAATTCTTTAGCTAATTTTATCCTTTGAGCCTCACCTCCTGACAATGTAGTAGCTTGTTGACCAATTTTCATGTAGCCCAAACCTACATGTTTTAAAGTTATTAATTTTGATCTTATTGATTGAATGTTCTCAAAAAAATCACACCCTTCATCTACAGTCATATCTAAAATATCTGCTATATTTTTATTCTTAAATCTAATTTCCAATGTTTCTCTGTTATATCTTGCGCCCTTACAAGTATCACATGGTATAAAAACATCTGGTAAAAAATGCATTTCATAAGTAAGCACACCGTCGCCTTCACAGGTTTCACATCTTCCTCCTTTAACATTAAATGAGAACCTTCCAACTTTATATCCTCTAGCCTTAGACTCAGGTAAATTTGAAAACCAATCTCTTATAGGTCCAAAGGCCCCTGTATAAGTAGCCGGATTTGATCTAGGTGTTCTACCAATTGGAGATTGGTCTATGTCAATAATCTTATCTATTAATTCTGTACCTTTATAATTTTTAAATGATTTTGGTAATTTTCTCGACTTATTATTATTTAAAATTAGATTTAAGGCATTATAAAGAGTGTGTAGAATTAAAGTAGACTTCCCACTTCCTGAAACTCCTGTTACGCAAGTAAAAGTTCCAATAGGAATTTTTAAATCAACATTTTTAAGATTATTACCTGTTGCACCATTAATTTCTAAATAACGACCATTTTTCGCCAATCGTCTTTTTTTGGGAATATTAATATTTTTTTCTCCAGATAAGTAAGTTCCAGTAATGCTTTTCTTTTCATTAATAATATTTTTAATTTCACCTTCAGCAACTATTTTTCCACCGTTGAGTCCTGCTTCGGGACCAATATCAATAATATGATCTGCATTTTCCATAGTCTCAATATCATGTTCAACAACAATAACAGTATTTCCTAAGTCTCTAAGTTTTTTTAATGCTGTTATTAATTTTTTATTATCACGTTGATGAAGACCTATTGACGGTTCGTCAAGAACATATAGAACACCAGTTAATCCAGATCCAATTTGTGATGCTAGCCTTATTCTTTGGGACTCACCTCCAGATAAAGTTCCCGACTCTCTTGATAAAGTTAAATAATTCAGTCCTACATTTAATAAAAAGTTAAGTCTTTCATTAATTTCTTTTAAAATATGTTGGGCTATCTTATTTTGTTTTTCACTCAAATAATTTGGCAAATCATCAAACCATTTTTTGGCATTTTCGATGGATTTGTGTGTAATCTGGCTTATATTAAGATCATTTATTTTCACACATAGAGCTTCATCTTTAAGTCTTAAACCTTTGCATTTATCACAATTAGACTCCGACTGATACTGTGAAATTTCTTCTCTTTTCCATTCACTATCTGTTTCTAGATATCTTCTTTCTAAATTATTTATAACACCCTCAAAAGGTTTCTTTGTTGTGTAGGTTTCATAATTATCGTCATAAGAAAATTTTATTTCTTCATCATCAGACCCGTATAATATTATTTCTTGTATCTTTTTAGGTATCTTTTTCCACTTTTCAGTTAAAGAAAATTTATAGTGCTTTGCTAAAGAGGCTAAAGTTTGTGCGTAATATAAACTAGTACTTTTTGACCAAGGAACAATAGCTCCATCCTGTAGAGACTTACTTTCATCTTGAATTACAAGTTTGGGATCAACATTTAAATTACTTCCTATACCTTCGCACTCTTCGCATGCTCCATAAGGTGAGTTAAAAGAAAATAGTCTTGGTTCAATTTCTTCAATCGTAAAACCACTTTCAGGACAAGAAAATTTTGAAGAGAATGTGATAGATTCAGTTTTTCTAAATTTTTTTGGAAGGCTTTCATTTTCATGTTCTACAATTAAAAGACCATTAGATAAATTTAGTGCAGTCTCTACACTGTCTGCTAATCTATTTCCTATTGAAGAACTTAAAACTATTCTATCGACAATTATAGATATGTCGTGCTTTATTTTCTTATTTAAGTTAGGAAAATCATTTATTTGATAATATTTACCATCAACTTTAATTTTTTGAAAACCTCTTTTTTTATAGTTAGAAATTTCTTTTTTATATTCACCTTTTCTACCACGAACTATAGGAGCTAGAAGGTGAATGGTACTACTTTTTGGAAGAGTTTTTATTTTATCAACCATTTCACTAACAGATTGTGAAACTATTGGTTTTCCAGTAAATGGAGAGTAGGGTACACCAGCTCTTGCGAAAAGAACTCTCATATAATCATAAATTTCAGTAACTGTTGCAACAGTCGATCGAGGGTTTTTGGAAGTATTCTTTTGTTCGATTGAAATAGCAGGACTTAAACCTTCAATGAAATCTACATTTGGTTTTTTCATTTTATCTAAAAACTGTCTAGCATAAGCAGATAAGCTTTCCACATATCTTCTTTGGCCTTCAGCATAAATTGTATCAAAAGCTAATGATGATTTTCCTGATCCAGACAAACCAGTAATTACTACTAATTTTTCTTTGGGAATTTCTAATGAAACATTTTTTAAGTTATGTTCTTTTGCCCCTTTTATAACGATTTTTTTAAGCATATTTTGTCAACACAATTAATAATGAGCTTATAAATAACATATAAATATGATATAAATGTTATTAATATAATTAGAAATCAATAACTATTCAAAAAATTTTTATGGCAGGAAGTCTTAATAAAGTTCAATTAATAGGCAGATTGGGGGCGGATCCTGAGATTAAACAGATGGTTAACGGAAAAAACGTCGCAAGACTAAGTATTGCGACTAGCCAGTCCTGGAAGGATAAAAATTCAGGAGAGAGAAAAGAAAAAACAGAATGGCATAGAATAGTTATTTTCAATGAAGGGTTAGTTGGTGTTGTACAGCAATATTTAAAAAAAGGGGCCAATGTTTATATTGAAGGTCAACTAAGCACAAGAAAATGGAAAGATGAAAGTACTGGACAAGATAAATATTCTACAGAAATAATTTTACAAGGTTATAATTCTAATTTAACCATGTTAGACGGTAAGAATAAAAGTGATAATTCAAGTTTAGTTTCTGAAAACAAAAGTTCTCTTCCTGATGAGAATTTAAATCAAGATAAAAATGATTTAGACGACGAAATTCCATTTTAATTTATGGAAAAACAAAATATCAAATCAAATAATTTAAAACCTATTTTAGTAAGAAATGAAATGAGTTCATCATATCTTTCTTATGCGATGAGTGTAATTGTAAGCCGTGCACTTCCAGATGTAAGAGATGGATTAAAACCTGTGCATAGAAGAATTATTTTTGCAATGTATAAAGGTGGCTACGATTGGTCAAAAAATTTTAGAAAATCTGCTAGAATAGTTGGAGATGTTATTGGTAAATATCATCCACATGGAGATCAAGCTGTTTACGATGCTTTAGTAAGATTAGTTCAAGATTTCTCAATGAGTTTGCCGCTTCTTCAGGGGCAAGGAAATTTTGGTTCAATAGATGGTGATCCACCAGCAGCAATGAGATATACTGAAACTAAACTTGGTAAGATTTCTCAATATTTAACTGAAGACCTAGAAAAAAATACAGTTTCATTTAGAAACAATTATGACGAAACTGAAAAGGAACCAACTGTTCTTCCTTCTCAATATCCAAACCTTTTAGTAAATGGGGCCGGAGGTATAGCAGTAGGGATGGCAACAAGTATACCTCCTCATAATTTAGGTGAAGTTATAGAAGCCACAAAAGCTTTCATCGAAAATCAAAATATAACTATCGCACAATTAATGAAATATGTCCCTGGTCCAGATTTTCCAACTGGAGGTCTAATAATAGGAAAAGAATTTATAAAACAAGGTTATAATAAAGGTCGTGGCTCTTTTAAAATTAGAGGAGAAATTGAATTTGAAGAAAAGAAAAACGGTAGATCAGTCCTAGTAATTAAATCCATACCTTATCAAGTTAATAAATCAATGTTGAATGAAAAAATTGCATTATTAGCGCGTGATAAAAAAATAGAAGGAATAAGTGAAATAAGAGATGAGTCGAATAGAGAGGGTATAAGAATAGTTATAGAACTTAGAAGAGGTGTTGAACCGGAAACTGTGAGGCGACAACTTTATAAGTTAACAAATATTGAGAGCTCTTTTGGCTTTAACTCATTAGCATTAGTTGAAAATAAACCAAAGTTGCTTAATCTAAAAGAATTTATTTCTGAGTTCATTAAATTTCGAGAAATAACAGTTCTAAATAGAGTAAAATTTGATTTAAAAAAAGCAGAACAAAGAGCACATATTCTTATTGGTTTAGCTACAGCAGTAGAAAATATTGATTCAATTATAAAAATAATTAAAAATTCAAAAAACAATGATGAAGCTAAAAAAAATCTTTTAAGTAAAAAATGGAAAATTAAAAAAAGTTCAAAACTGATTTCGACAATAGAAAAAAAGAAAAATATTCAATCTTATTCACTAACAGAGCAACAAGTTACTGCCATATTAGAATTAAGACTACAAAAGTTAACAGCATTTGGAATCTCTGAAATTGAAACAGAAATTAATAAGCTTGCAAAACTAATCATTGACCTAAACAAAATTTTAAATTCAAAGAAAGCATTATACAATTTGATTATAAGCGAATTAAATAATATTAAAGACAAGTATGCCATACCAAGAAGAACAAAAATTATTGATGCTGTTCTCAATTATAATATTGAAGAAACGATACAAAAAGAGTCAGTAGTAATTAATATTACGAACAAGGGTTACATCAAAAGGAGTCCTTTAACTTCTTTAAAAGCTCAAAAAAGAGGTGGTAAAGGAAAAACAGGTATAACCACTAGAGAAGAAGACTTTGTAGTGCAGATTTTTACGGCCAACACTCATACACCAATGTTATTTTTTTCAACCCAAGGTCTAGTCTATAAAATTAAAGCTTACAAAATTCCTGAAGGAACATCAGCTTCAAAAGGAAAGTCAATTTTTAACATTTTACCTTTAAAAAATCATCATTCTATAAGTTCAATTATGCCTTTACCAGAAGATGAGAATGAATGGAAAAATTTAAAAGTAATATTTGTTACCTCAAAAGGTAACATTAGAAAAAATTCTTTAGAAGATTTTATAAATATAAATGCCTCAGGAAAAATTGCTATGAAATTATCGGAGGATGACAAGATAGTCGGAGTAAAAATTTGTAAAGAAGATCAAGACATATTGTTGAGCACAAAATTTGGTAAATGTATTCGATTTATGTCAAAAAAATTGAGGCTTTTTAAAGGTAGATCCTCTAAGGGCATTAGGGGAATGCAGCTAGCTGAAGGAGATGAAATTATATCTCTCGCAGTTTTAGATAATAGCAAAATCGATAATAATAAAATAAGCAAAGATCCTAAGATTAAAAAAGGTTTAGAAAAATATATTCTATCAGTTTCTGAAAATGGTTATGGTAAAAGATCATCTTATTTTGATTATAGAGTTACTAATAGAGGTGGAAAGGGCATTATAGGTATAATCAATTCTTCTAGAAATGGTAATATTGCTTGTAGTTTAGTGGTCGGTGAAGAAGATGAAATCATATTGTCGACTGATAAAGGTGGTTTAATGAGGTGTGCCGTTAAAGAAATAAGAGTGGCTGGTAGAAATACGCAAGGAGTAAGAATTAAAAAATTAAAAGGAGAGGAAAAGGTTGTCTCAGTTATTAAAATAGATGATAATATAAATTAATTATGAGTACAGCAATTTACCCTGGAACTTTTGACCCTATTACATATGGCCACATAGATGTAATTAAAAAATCTTTAAAGATATTTGACAAAGTTGTAGTCGCAGCGGCAGAAAATATAAATAAAGATTATCTTTTTTCTATCGATGAAAGAGTTGAAATTATTAAGAATTCATTGTTTAAAGATTTAAAACTAAATAAAAATAAAATTTTAATTACATCTTTTAATACATTAACTATCAATTTGTGTAAAAAATATAAAGCGAATGTTATTATAAGAGGGTTGAGGGCTGTATCTGATTTCGAGTATGAATTTCAATTAGCAGGTATGAATAAAAAATTGAATGAAAAAATTGAAACAATTTTTTTAATGTCTGATATAGAAAACCAAATTATTTCATCTAAATTTGTTAAAGAAATTGCTAAGTTAGATGGTAAAATAAGTAAATTTTTAACAAAATCAGCCGTAAATAAATTGAGAAATAAATTAGAATGAAAAAAACATATTTTTTAATATTATTTTTTTTTTTAATATTTAATAAACTATACTCGGAGGAAATTATGATAATGAAACTCAAAGATGGCGATGTAGAATTAGAACTATATTCTGATGTTGCTCCAAATCATGTAAAGAGATTTAAAGATTTAGCAGAAAAGGGCCTTTATGATGGTGTGGTATTTCATAGAGTGATAGATGGTTTTATGGCTCAAAGCGGAGATGTAAAGTTTGGGAATTCAAACTCAAAAGATTTTAACTTATCTTTAGCAGGCACTGGTGGATCTGATATGCCAGATCTTAAAGCTGAATTTTCTGACATACCACATGATAGAGGCGTTTTATCAGCAGCTAGATCATCAGATCCGAATAGTGCAAATAGCCAATTTTTTATTTGTTTTCAACCTGCTCCACATTTGGATAGACAATACACAGTTTTTGGTAAAGTAATAAAAGGAATGGAATTTATTGATAAAATTAAAAAGGGAGATGGTCCAAACGGATCAGTTAAAAATCCGGATAAAATCATAAGTTTAAAGCTAAAATAACTTTTGATGAAAAAAAAAGAGTTTTCTTTTAGATTAATTTCCAAATTTAAAAAAGCTCGACTAGGGAAAATACAAACCCCAAAAGGAAATATTGAAACACCCGCATTTATGCCAGTTGGCACCTTAGGAACTGTAAAGGGTTTATTTGTCGAGGATTTAAAAAAAACAGGCTCACAAATTATTCTTGGTAATACCTATCATTTAATGCTGAGACCAGGTTTTGAAATTTTAGATAAATTTGGTGGATTACATAAATTTATGAATTGGGACAAACCAATTTTAACTGACTCTGGTGGATTTCAAATTATGTCCTTATCAAAGCTAAATAAAATTGATAAAGATATCGGCGCAACATTTACATCTCATATCGATGGAAAAAAAATTATTCTGAGCCCAGAAAAAAGTATTAAAATACAAAAATCAATAAACTCTGATATTTTGATGGTTTTAGATGAGTGTCCTAAGTTAACAAATAGTAGAGAAATATTAAAAAATGCAATTGATACATCAACTAACTGGGCAAAAAGATGTAAAACAGAATTTGGAAACAATAAAAAAAAAGCACTTTTTGGCATAGTTCAAGGTGGTTTATATAGTGATTTACGGATCGAAAGCTTACAAAGACTTACCGATATAGATTTTAATGGGTACGCAATTGGAGGACTTGCCGTTGGTGAAACACAAGATGAAATGTTTGAAACGGTTAAGAATATTACTGATAAAATGCCAGAAAAAAAACCAAGATATTTAATGGGTGTTGGAACTCCATCAGATATATTAGGAGCGGTAAAGGAGGGTATTGATATGTTCGACTGTGTTATGCCAACAAGATCCGGCAGGACTGGATTAGCCTTTACTTGGAATGGAAAGATAAATTTAAAAAATTCAGCATATATTAATGATAAATCACCATTAGATGAGAGGTGCACCTTAAGAAAATTAAATCAATATTCAAAAAGTTATTTGAATCATCTAATAAAATCAAATGAGCTCTTGGCATCTATGTTAATTTCGCTTCATAACGTTTACTTTTATCAGGAATTCATGAAGGAAATTAGAAAGAGTATTAAGAGTCGCACATTTAGCAAATTTTATAACAAATATATTAATTTATTTAGTCAATAAATCTTATTGAATTTTAAATCATTTATATGTAAAAGAAATTTCTTTGGGCCCTTAGCTCAGTTGGTAGAGCACCTCCCTTTTAA
>MDTA01027097.1_pt1 | contig 12571 bp, 15 predicted proteins | sample 811151 | NCBI WGS metagenome assembly MDTA01 (sample SAMN05326648, study PRJNA326480) | marine metagenome | isolation source: seawater | place: Indian Ocean: South | collected 2010
GCAAATCTGAAGTTTGATCTTTTTAAAGTTTCTTTAGACAAATAAAATAGAAATGATTTACTTTTGATTCTTATCAGAGTTAAACAAACTCCATTACAACAAACTGACTCTCCTATATCAGTTTTTTTAAACCTTATATTTGAAGTGATTTCAATTACTCTACTGCCCTCTATATATCTTGGACTTTTTTTTATGTTTTTTATAGTTCCTTGATTATAGATTATTCCATTGAACATTTATATTTTTACCTTAAAAATTTTATCATCATCTAAATTTACTTTAAACGGCTTAATTAATTTAAACTTTTTGATATGTTTATTCGACGCGTTATTTTTACCTTTTTTTGCTAATTTAAGGGCAGATTTAAATATAAATATATTATTTATTAATTTATCTTTCAAAAGACTGTTAAGAAATGTTAAGCCAGATTCAACCAAAATTCGACTATATTTAAATTTTTTTAGAATTTTGAACAAACTAATAAAATCTCTTTTATTTTTTAAAGATTTAATTTGAATTATATTTACTCTTTTTTGTTTTAAAAAGTTAATTTTTTTACTATTACTAACTAAGGTCACCAAAATTATTTTTCTCTTAGATTTATTCTGAAAGATCTTTAGTTTTTTTCTAATTTTTAATTTTAAATCAATGATAATTAAATCAGGTTTTTTTTTGTCAAATCCCTCTATTCTACAGTTTAACAAAGAATTATCTTGATTTATTGATTTTGATGTTGATATTATTCCGTCGTATTGAGATCTAATTAAGTGTGCTCTTTTTCTTGATAATGTATTTGTAATCCATTTTGAGTCTTTGTTAATTGTATAAAAATCTTTTGATACCGCTATTTTTGCATCGATCATAGGAATCGATTTCTTTTTTACTAAAAAGTAACTTTCATAAAAATCCTTAAATATTTTTTCTTTTTTTTTAAAAACTTGAATGTGATTATTTAATAATTTTCTTTTAGACTTTTTCGCGGTCCTTTTATCAACATCATGAAAAGCAAAAAAAACTCTTTTAATTTTTTTTTTGATTATCAGGTTTGTGCATGGAGGCGTCATTCCATAATGAGTACAAGGCTCCATTGTTAAATACAGATCTGATTTAGAAATATTAATCTTTTTATTTAATGCATTAAATTCTGCATGAGGCCTGCCATTTTTTGATGTTACTCCTGAAGAAATGACGGCATTATTTTTTACTACTACGCAACCTACTGAGGGGTTTAAATTAGTTTTACCTAGATTTTGTTTAGCTAAATTAAAAGCAAGTTTAATATAATTTTTATGATTTGTTTTCATCTAGATTACCTACAAATTGTTCAAAATCTTTAGCTTCTTTAAAATTTTTATACACAGAAGCAAAGCGAACATAGGCAACCTTATCTAAGCTTGACAAGCCTTCCATTATGAATTTTCCAATAGTCGGCGTAGGAATTTCACTTTCCCCTAAACCTTCTAGGTTTCTTACTATTTTTGAAATAAATTTTTCAATCGTTTCAGAATCTATAGGCCTTTTTCTTGTTGCAATTCTTATTGATTTTGAAATTTTATCTCTGTCAAAAGGCTCTCTTTTTCCACTTCCTTTAATAACAGTTAATTCTTGAAACTGAACTCTTTCAAAAGTGGTAAATCTTTCTTTTCTTTCACAACCACACAACCTTCTTCTTCTTATTGCTGTTCCGTCTTCTGTTGGCCTCGAGTCGACCACTGAAGTATCTTTTTCTCTGCAAAATGGACAAAGCATAGTTAAATTTTGTGTTTAATTACTATATATAGGGAAAGAGGAACAAAGATCAATCACCTCTTTTTGAACTTCTTTTTCAATTTTTAAGTTATTCTCAACATTTTCACTCAAACCTTTAACAACTTTAGAAATTAAATCTGCAATATGGACAAATTCATTAGGTCCAAATCCTCTTGTTGTGCAAGCAGGTGTTCCTAATCTTATACCTGATGTAATCATAGGACTTTGAGTGTCAAAAGGAATACCATTCTTATTACATGTTATATTTGCACGGCCTAAAGAAGTTTCAGCATCTTTTCCAGTAACATTAAAATCTCTTAAATCTACTAACATTAAATGAGTATCTGTACCTCCAGAAAATATTTTAAATCCATTTTCAACTAATCTTTTTGAAAGAATTTTAGCATTATTAATTACATTTTTTGAATAATCTTTAAATTCGTCAGACAAAGCTTCTTTAAAACAAACTGCCTTTGCAGCTATAACATGCATTAATGGCCCGCCTTGCAAACCTGGAAAAATAGCACTATTAAATTTTTTTATTAAATCTTCTTTGTTTGTAAGTATAATTCCACCTCTTGGTCCTCTCAATACTTTATGAGTTGTTGACGTTACTGCATCGGCAAATTCAACTGGATTAGGATAAACTCCACCAGCAACAAGTCCTGAAAAATGCGCCATATCCACTAGCAAGTAAGCATTAACTTTATCACAAATTTCTCTAAATTTTTTAAAATCAATTATTCTTGAGTATGCACTACCTCCAGCAATTATTAATTTTGGTTTGTTTTCTAAAGCTAATTTTTCTACACTTTCGTAATCTATTAACCCTGTATTTTTATCAACTTCATAATGAATCGCATTAAACCATTTTCCCGATTGAGCTGGCTTAGCTCCATGAGTAAGATGACCTCCAGAGTTTAAGCTCATTCCAAGTATTGTGTCACCAGGTTTAATTAATGCTAAATATACTGCTCCGTTAGCTTGAGCACCAGAATGAGGTTGTACATTTGCAAATTTACAATTAAATAATTTTTTAGCTCTTTCAATTGCTAAATTTTCTGAAAGATCTACATGTTCACATCCACCGTAGTATCTTTTACCTGGGTATCCCTCTGCATATTTATTAGTCAAAACTGACCCTTGAGCTTCTAGCACAGCTTTAGAAACTATATTTTCTGATGCAATCAATTCAATATGATTTTGTTGTCTTAAAAACTCACTTTTAATTGAATCATAAAGTTCCTTATCTGAACCTTCTAAATTCAATCTAAAGAAGTTATTTAAAAGTTTTTCTATTTTAATTGCAGTTGACATAAATTATATTTTTCTTACTCTTCTAAGGTGTCTTCCACCTTCAAATCTTGTTTTTAAAAAAATCGATATTAATTTTATAACATCTTTTTTTTTAGTTAATCTAGATCCTAATGCAATTATATTAGCATTATTATGTTGTCTAGACAATCTTGTAGATTTTATATTGTAGCATACAGCGGCTCTAATACCTTTGTTTTTATTGGCACTTATAGCCATTCCAGTTCCTGATCCACAAACTAGAATACCAACATCACTTTTTTTTGATCTAATCCTCATTGAAACTTTACGTGCATAATCTGGATAATCTACAGAATCCGAACTCGAAGGTCCTAAATCAATTATAGAAAAATTTCTGTTAATTAGAAAATCTAAGATATGGTTTTTTAAATTAAAACCAGCATGATCAGATGCTATACAAATTTTTTTAAATATCGATTTCAATTTTTTTTAAAAGGATTTTCTAAAACACATGCAACAAGATGAATTCTAGATTGTTCACCTCCATTAAAAAAATTATGGTATTTTGTATTATTAGTTATTGTTACATGACCATCAGCTGGTAAATGTTTTGCAATGTTCTCTATAACCATTGAACAACCTAAATTAGTTATAATTGGTATATGTAGTCTAGGTTCTGGATCTTTGTGCCAACTTAAAGTTGATCTAGGTTCTTTTAACAAAAGCCGAACTCTTCCAAGTTTAAATTTTTTTTTTAAAGCTGAATAGACTTCTTTAAAATAAGTATTTTCAAACTCTGGTACAAGTTGAGTGTACTTGGACTCGTCAATTGGAACATCTCTGGAAACTTCTTTCCCTTTTTCATCCGGTATTGTCCAATAAATTCCTCTTATGTTATTTCCTTTAATAGATTCCTCGTCATTAGGAATTTGATTAAGTGGTATTGCTCCAAAGTTTGTTACTCCATTTGGAGACTTAAAACCTTTTTTTTTAAGTATAAGTTCTAAATCTGACCTCATTTTTTGAATATCAAATTTTAGGTCTGGAACTTGATAAAAATCTGTAAAATCTAGGTGTGCCATATATGTCTTTTATAATTACTTTAAGATTGTTTATAATATATTATTTGTCGCATCAATTAAAATCTATTACTTTAAAAAAATGAAGATAATTGGAAAATACCCTAATATAAGACTGCGAAGAGTTCGCAACTCAAAATGGTTACGTAGATTAGTTTCAGAAAATCAATTGAGTACAAACGATTTAATTATGCCAATTTTTATTACAGATGGAAAAAACAAGGTTGAAAAAATTAAAAGTATGCCAGGAATACATAGATACTCAGTGGATAAGTTAAGTTTGATTATGAGTAAGGTAAAAAAATATAAAATTCCAATGGTCGCTTTGTTTCCTAATACTCCAGCAAAAAAAAAGGATAAGTTTGGAAGTGAAGCCTTAAATGAAAATAATATTATATGTAAATCAATTAAATATTTAAAAAAAAGATATCCAAATGTAGGAATAATGTGCGATGTAGCATTAGATCCTTATACGTCTCATGGACACGACGGTATTGTCGTTAAAGGTAAAATTGATAACGATGAAACTATAAAAATATTAATAAAACAATCTTTGTTGCAAGCAAAAATGGGTTGTGATGTGATTGCTCCTTCAGATATGATGGACGGACGAATAGGATTAATAAGAAAATCTTTGGATAAAAAAAATTTTAAGAATATTTGTATTATATCTTATTCAGCAAAATATGCATCAAGCTTTTATGGTCCATTTAGGAGTGCAGTTGGCTCAATAACAAATTTAAAATCTGATAAGAAAACTTATCAAATGGATTTTAGGAATTCTAATGAAGCTTATAGAGAGATAGGTTTAGATATCAAAGAAGGAGCAGACATCGTAATGGTAAAACCAGGTATGCCTTACTTAGATATAATAAGAAATATTAAACAAAATTTTAAAGTTCCAGTCTTTGCTTATCAAGTTTCAGGGGAATATAGTCTTATAAAACAAGGTATAAAAAATAAAATAATTTCTGAAGAAGCAATAATCGAGAGTCTTACAGCGTTTAAAAGAGCTGGTGCTTCCGCTATTCTTACTTATTTTGCTATTGAAGCAGCAAATATTATTAAAAAATCTAATTAAAATAACTTTCAAGAATTATACGAGATTTAGGTAATATCAAATTATTTGGTATAAAAAATTTATTCAAAAGAATATTTCTTGTAAAAATTAATGATTTCTTAATTAAACCACTGCTAGTTTCATTTGGTATTTTTTTAAGGATAAGAAAATTAGGTACTTCATAAATAAATTCATCAATTTTGACTTTTTTAAATTCTTCTCTATCATTTATAGAATTATCAAAAGAACTCAAATTGGTATCATAACCCAATTCTTTGATTAAATTAATTTCAAAGTAAATATATAAAATTATCCAATTGTCTAATGATAAAGAATCTATTAACTTTTCAAAAGTTTTATATATATTTTTGTTTGGTTGGGAGTCTGGCAAAAGAGAGTTTAGTAAAGAACACAAAGAAATTATAGCAGATGTTCTTTCTTTATCATTGAAATATTTTGGCGAAATAGCTTTTATCAATTCTGTTTTAAAATATGATATTCTGTTTTCACCTTTGGAATTGTTAATAACATATAATTTATTTGAAATTTGTAAATAATTTCTAATTTTTCTAGAATTACCGCCATAGACTATTCCGGATATCTTTCCTTTATTTGGTGTGAAAACATTTATAATATTTGCGTTCTCTCTAAATTTTCTTTTTGACAAAAGATAACATTCTTCTTCCCAAATCATGAAATCTTCAACACTCTTAATAATTTACCAGCAGCATCTTGTTGAGCATTTTTCTTTGAAGTGCCTATGCCAATTATTTTTTTGGAATTTGGTATCTGAACTTCAGTCTTAAACATAGGCCTATGTTGTGGACCGGTTTTTTTATGAAAAGTATATTTTGGCAATTCCTTATATAATTTTAAACTATGTTCTTGTAATTTAGTCTTAGAGTCAATTGTAGGCAAGATTGAATTTTGCAAATAATATTTCCAAAAAGTAAAAATAAATTTTTCTGCAGATTTTAATCCTCCGTCTAAGTATATTGCACCAATTAGCGCTTCTAAACAATCTCCAATAATTTTTTGGGCAGATTTCTGTAACGATTTGTGTGATGAACCAAGAACTATAAACTTTTTAATATTAATTTTTTCAGCTATTTTTAAACATGTTTTTTTATTTACAAGATTTGCATATTTTTTATCTATTATCCCTTCTTTTTCATTTGGATAAATATCAATTAATTTTTTTGCAATTATTAATCCCAAAACTCTATCGCCAAGAAATTCTAATTTTTCATTATTATTATCATTGTTAAAACTTTTGTGTATCAATGATAAATCTAAAAGATTTGTATTTTTGAAATTATAATTGATTGTTAGTTCTAAATCTTTATTTATATTTTTCATTGTATTATTTTAAATAATCTTTCTAGTCTAAAAGAATTTCTTAAATTCCAAAACTTTAACAAACTTCCGTTCACCGTATCATTTGAAAAAAAAATCAACTTAGCTTTTCCAACTAAATTTACAAAATTAACGTACCCTACGCTGTCTAGATATCTGCTATCTTTTGAGCAATCTCTATTATCACCCATTAAGAAAAAATGATTTTTTGGAACTATAAATTTTTGAGTATTTTGTAGAGTTCCTAGTTTATTGTATACGGCTATATATTTTACACCATTAGGAAGAGTTTCTATATAACTTTTGACATTTAGTTTAAAGTCACCACACCTTATTACAGAGTTTAAAGTTATTTCCTCTCTTAAAATTTCTTTTCCATTAATCAATATTAACCCGTTTATAAATTGTATTTCATCTCCTGGGAGGCCAATTAATCTTTTAATATAATCAGTTCTATTGTCTGCAGGCGTTTTAAAAACAACCAAATCTCCTTGGTTTGGTTTGTTGTAGAATATTCTTTTATTTATCAATTTAGGACTAAATGGAAAAGAATGGTTACTATATCCATAGGTATATTTTGACACAAAGATCCTATCTCCTATTAATAGGTTTGGCTCCATTGAAGATGAAGGAATATAAAACGGTTGAAAAATCAACGATCTTATTAAAACGGCTATAATTAATGCTCCAATAATTGTTTTAAAATTATCTATAATTAATTGTTTTAAATTTTTTTTATTCATATTGAAATAACGACAGTAGCTGAAGCAAAAGGTTTATCATCAGACAAAGATAAATAAATATTAAATTTTTTTTTTTTTAAAATCATATTTACTTTTTTCTTAGTATTGCCAATAAGTTTAATTTGTGGCTTTCCTGATTTGATGTTATGTATTACTATTTCATCAAACTTTATTCCTTTCGATATTCCAGTTCCAATAGCTTTAGAGAAGGCTTCTTTAGCTGCAAATCTTTTAGCAAAACAGTTAATTTTATTTGTTTGTAATTTACATCTAGATATTTCAACTTTATTAAAAATTCTTTTCTCAAATTTTTTGTTATTTAATGATTTTTTAATTCTTTGAATATTAATTATATCAGTTCCTATACCGTAAATTTTCATTGTTTCAAAATTTTTTTAAATTTTTTTATACATCTAGACAAACCAATAAAAATCGACTCGCCCACCAAGAAATGACCAATATTAAATTCTTGTATTCCTTTAATTTTTGATAAAATTTTAGCTGATTTATAAGTTAAACCATGACCCGCATGAACTTCTAATCCAATTTTATTACCTAATATAACAACCTTTTTAATCTTATTTATTTCATTTTTGTAAGGTTTGTTTTTGTTAATTAAATTGCAAAATTTACCCGTATGAATTTCAACACAATCTGCACCTAAAACCTTTGCTTTTTTAATATCATTTAGACTTGGCTCAATAAACAAACTTACTCTAGAATTATTCATTTTCAAAACTTTAATAATTTTTTTCAAAAAATTTTTTTTAAAATTAAGATTCAAACCTCCTTCAGTTGTTATTTCTTTTCTTTTTTCTGGAACAATGCATATAAATGGTGGTTTATGTTTTAATGCAATCTTAAACATTTCCAAAGTTGGTGCTATTTCTAAATTTAAAGGAACTTTTAATTTAGATATTATTTTATCTAGATCATTGTCATTAATATGACGTCTATCTTCTCTTAAATGAACTGTTATTGAGTCTGCCCCAGAATTTTCTGCTAACAAAGCTGCTCTTAGTGGACTAGGATATAACTCTCCACGAGCATTTCTTACCGTAGCTACATGATCAATATTTACTCCCAATCTAATTTTAATCATTAAATATTTCTACTACCTGGTTTTACAGGGTCTATTAACATTAGATCTTTGGGTAAATTATCTTTTGAATAAGTGGGTATGTTTAATTGAATTTGAGAAATAATTTTATCTTTGATTAAAGAATTTCCATTTGATCTATCAATTATACAGGCATAACCAGCTACTTTTGCGCTTGCTTCAACGACTAACTTAGAACATTCAAGACTAGATTTTCCTGTAGTTATAACATCTTCCACTATTAATACATTACTATTTTTTTTAATAAAAAAATTACGTCTTAATCTAAAGACACCATTTACTCTTTCGGAAAAAATAGTTTCTTTATTTAATGTTTTTCCAATATCATAACCTATTATAATTCCACCCATAGCTGGAGAAAGTATTATATCAATTTTATCAAATGTAGATTTAATTTTCTCAGCTAGAGATTCACAAATCTTAGAATCTTTGCCTGGTTTACTAAGTAATTGAGCACATTGTACATATTGAGAACTATGTAGCCCTGATGACAAAATAAAATGCCCCTCTATTAAAGCGTTAGTTTCTTTTAAAATTTTTAAAGATTCTTTGTATGAAAGCATTTTTTTTCTCTTTATGACGAACTATCTTAAATTTAAAATCACTTTGTTTTATTTGACTTATCAAGTTTGTAAAGTTTTTTAAATCTTTTATTTGTAAATCAAATGAAAATTGCAAGAAATCCTTTTTTCTTTCAAGCATTTCAACATTTAATATATTTCCTTTATTCACTCCTATAAGTGAACTTATCTTACCTAATGCTCCTGGTTTGTGGGGCAAATCTACAATTATAGTGCTGTTATAGCTTTTGTTTTTTGGTTTTAAATTTTCAAAAGATTTATCTTGCCAATATCTTCTTATAGAAGCTCGTGCTTTGCCAGTTTTTGAAGAAGATAGCCAATGTAATGAAGGAGAAGCGTTTTTTGATGTAATAATTTTTATCATGTCACCATTTTTTAAAGAAGATTGTAACGATGACTCTCTACCATTTATAGAGCAACCAATGGCACTATCTCCTATTTTAGTATGGACCGCATATGCAAAATCTATAGCTGTACCATTTTTAGGTAACTTAATTACAGCCCCTTTTGGAGTAAAACAAAAAACGTTTTCTTGGAACATTTGAAGTTTTGTAAACTCATAATAATGTTCAGGACTATTTCCAGTTTCGATAATTTCTACTAAGTCTCTTAACCAATCATATTCCTTCCACGATAATTCAGAAAATTTCTCAGAGGATTTATATTTCCAATGGGAAGCTATTCCTCTTTCAGCAAACTCATTCATATCATTAGTTCTAATTTGAATTTCGATTCTATTTTTTTTAGGTCCTATAACCGAAGTGTGTATTGATTTGTAATTATTAATTTTTGGTGTCGATATGTAGTCTTTAAACTTTCCAGGAATGGCAGAAAATTTACTATGAAAAATGCCTAAAGTTTTATAACATTCATCTATATCTTTAACTAAAATTCTAAATCCTATAATATCTGTTAGTTGTTCTAAAGAAATTTTTTTACTTTGAATTTTTCTCCAGATAGAAAAGGGAGTCTTCTCTCTTCCAGTGATTTTTGCTTCTATTCCATTTATATTTAACAATTCAATTAATTCTGCAGCAATTACTTTAAATGTATCCTCTCTGTTATTTTTAATAAATTTTAATCTATCTAAAATTAAATCTCTGGCTGGTTTATTTAGTACTGAAAATGATAAATCTTCTAACTCATCTCTAATTCTATTCATACCCATTCTATCTGCTAATGGCGCGTAAATCTCCATAGTTTCTTTAGCTTTACGAATAATCTTATCTTTGTCTTTCATAAAATGAATTGTTCTCATGTTATGTAATCTATCAGCTAATTTTACTAACAAAACTCTTATATCTTTAGATGTAGCTAAAATTAATTTTCTGAAATTTTCTGCTTTAGAATTATCAGAAGCTTTATTTTCTAATGCAGACAATTTAGTCACTCCCTCAACTAAATTCGCAACCTCTTGACCAAATTCTTTTTTAACTGTCTCATAAGTAACTTTTGTGTCTTCAATTGTGTCATGCAACAAACCAGTAGTTATTGTTGCACTATCAAGTTTTAATTCAGTTAATATATTTGCTACAGCTACAGGATGAAAAATATATGGAACACCCTCTTCTCTTTTTTGATTTTGATGTGCATCAAAAGCAAAATTATATGCTTTATTTAAAGAATCTGAATTTAAAAATTTATTGTATGATTTAATTTTATTAATTAATTCTGTATTATTAATCATAATTAGATAATAACACTTTTAAGCAGTCTTGTAATCTCAATCCTTGAATTTTGGCTTAATTCATTAATTAAAAAATCAACATTTTTCTTTAAAATTGGATGCGTCCAATTTGGATCTATTTCCTTAATTGGATAAAGTACAAAATTACGTAAATGGCATCTAGGGTGTGGTAATTTTAACAAATCTTCAGTCAAAACCAACCCTTTGAAGTCAATAATATCAATGTCACAAACTCTAGGTTCATTTTTATTTTTCTTAATTCTTCCGATTTTTTTTTCAATTAATTTAATTTTTTTCATTAAATCACATTGACTTAAATTACAGTCAATTAATAAGCCGATATTAATAAATTTAGGTAGTCTTTTATTTGGATAAGAAGGAGTTTCATAAAAATTTGAAATTTTCTTTATATTTATTTTAGACTTTATTAAAAGTTCTATGGCTATAGAAATATTTTTTAATCTAGAGCCATAAACAGATTTTAAATTTGAACCAATATTTAGATGTATCATTAATTATTTTTACTAAATAATCTTGCTTTCTCCCGATTCCAGTCTCTCGTCTTTTTAACTTGTCTTTTATCAAAAAGCTTTTTTCCTTTGGCAACTGAAATTTCTACTTTTACTTTCCCTTTAGAGAAATATAACTTTGTTGGAATAATGGTAAGTCCATCTTGATTTATTTTACCTATAAGTTTGTTTATTTCTTTTCTTTTTAGAAGAAGTTTCCTTTCGCCTTTAGGATTATGATTATTATAAGATGATTGTCGATACAAAGGGATGTGTGAGTTAATTAAAAAAATCTCTCCGCCTTTGTCTATAGCGTAAGAGTCTGCAATACTTCCTTTCCCGTCTCTCAAAGATTTTACTTCAGAACCTTTAAGTGCTATTCCTGCCTCTAATTGCTCAATAAAAAAATAATTGAAATTTGCTTTTCGATTCAAACATATTATTTTTTGACCGATGGTTGTATTTTTCTTCATTAAAGTATTTTTGCCACTTTAAGAACTGAAGATATCTTTATTTTAGTGTCATCCTTAACTTCTACTAAAGGTAATCTGACGTCAGGATTGCACATACCTAATAAAGAAGCAGCATACTTTACTGGAGATGGATTACTTTCTATAAACATCGCTGAATGAATTGGTTGTAATATCTTGTCTAATTTTTCAGAGTCTTTAAAATTATTTTCACAAGATTTCTGAAAATCAGAACATAACTTGGCAGCAATATTTGCTGTGACGCTTATTGAACCCACTCCACCTCTTTTATTAAACTCTAAAGCATTATCATCATTACCAGTTAATTGAATAAATTCTTTGCCCATTGATTTTAATTGTTCATCTACTCTGTCTAAATTACCGGTAGCATCTTTTACACCTTTTATATTTTTTAACTCATATAACTTTGTCATTGTTTCAACAGACATATCAATGACAGATCTAGATGGAATATTGTAAATGATAATAGGGATGCCAACGTTATCATTAATCTTTTTATAATGTTGATACAAACCCTCTTGGGTAGGCTTATTATAATATGGCGTAACAACTAGTAAAGCATCTGAACCTGCTTTTTCAGCGAACCTTGATAAATCTACGGCTTCTTCAGTTGAATTAGAGCCTGTGCCAGCAATAACAGGTATTTTACCTTTACATTCATTTACCGCTATTTCAATTATCTTTTTATGCTCAACATGAGATAGTGTTGGAGATTCTCCAGTTGTACCACCAGGAACAACCCCGTTAGTTCCATTATTCAGGTGATAATGTATTAGCTTTCTGTATTTTTCAACGTCCAAACTGTTATTTTTGAACGGAGTAATTAAAGCTACAATTGATCCTTTAAGCATAAAACAATATAAGGTAGATATTCTTAAACTTATGCTTAATAGATTAATTAGTCTAGTAGTTTTCTTGTTA
>MDTA01024556.1_pt1 | contig 12569 bp, 16 predicted proteins | sample 811151 | NCBI WGS metagenome assembly MDTA01 (sample SAMN05326648, study PRJNA326480) | marine metagenome | isolation source: seawater | place: Indian Ocean: South | collected 2010
ATTTTACTCCTATAATTTCATCATCTTTAATATCTTGAAATCCATATATTGTGTCGTAACCTAATGTCCAAAATATGGCTCCAAAATAAAAAATTGTAGCTACACTACTAATTTCAGAGTTTATTGAGGCCCAACCTAAAATTAATCCATAATTAAATGTAATACCCAAAAATAATTGGGGCCAATAAGTATATCTTTTCATCAAAGGATATGTGAATGCAAAAGGCATAGAAAGCAAAGCAAGAACAATTGTAAAAAAATTAAACTGCATTAAAACCATAAAGGCTATGATACAAAGCATTGAAGCATAAACTAAGCTTAATTTTATTGAAATCTTTCCTGAAGCAATTGGTCTATCTTTAGTTCTTTCTACCTTAGTATCAAAATCTTTATCTAATATATCATTTATAATACAACCTGCTGATCTCATTAAAACTGATCCAAAAAAAAACAATAAACCAAATTTTATGAAAGTTTTTATATCATTTGAAAAATAATATCCGATTGTAAGTCCCCAAATACAAGGCCAAAATAAAAGCATGTAACCTATTGGTCTAGTTATTCTAGTAAGCTGGATAAAAAGATAAATTTGATTCATTAAATTTTACTTGTAAATAGCAAAGCATAGTTTCATAATCAAACTGATTCGTATGAATATAGATTACACCGTAACGGCATTGATGTTTCCTGCAATACCGTTATTAATGAGTGTTTATAGTAATAGATTCCACACTCTGAGCAAACTAATAAGAGAGTTACATGACGAGCATGTATACGAAAAACATATCCCACCAGAATGGCAAAAACAGTTTATAAATTTGAGCGGAAGAATTGAAATACTTAGATGGACAATAATGTTTGCCGCTTTTGGTTTTTTATTTAATATGTTGACTGTTTTCGCTCTCTATTTAGATGAGGTATTTATGGCTAGAGTTATATTTGGGTCTTGCTGTTTATCTATGATTATATCTATAATTTTTTTTATAAGAGAAATTCAAATATCAACGAATGCTCTTAAACTGCATATGTCAGATATGGATGTCTAATTAATCAGGAATAATTATTGCGGGTCCAATTATTTTTCTACTTTCCAAGTCTTTATGTGCTTGAACAGCATTTGATAGAGAATATTTTTTAAATAACTTAATTTGAACCTTATTAGATTTAATCATGCTAAATAGTTTATCAGCAGCTTCATCAAGTTCTTTTCTTGTAGAAGTATAATGAGCTATACTTGGTCGAGTTAAAAATAATCCTTTAGGCGATATTAATTTTCCCACATCTAATGGATCTAGCTTTCCTGAAGCGTTTCCAAAAGATACAAATGTGCCTCTCATTTTTAGACAAGCTAAAGATTTTTCCATAGTACTCTTTCCAACACCATCATAAACAACTGGCAATCCTTCATTATTAGTTATTTTCATAACTTCTTCATGAAAATTTTTTTTAGAATAGTTAATAACATGTTCACATCCATTTTTTTTTGCGATTTCTATTTTTTCCTCAGAACCTACAGTTCCAATGACTTTACAACCTAGGCTTTTTGCCCATTGGCAAAATATTTGTCCAACACCTCCAGCAGCAGCATGAAATAATATAGTTTGACCTGGTTTAACCTCGAATGTTTTGTGAAGTAAATAAAATGTTGTTAAACCTTTGGTCATTAAAGATGCAACAATTTCTAAATCGACATCATCAGGAACTTTTACAAGATTTTTTATTGGATAAATTCTATGCGTTGCGTAAGAGCCAATAGGAGCTGCTGCATAAGCAACTTTATCACCCTCCTTAAAGCCGTTAGTGTTTGTTCCTACTTTTTCTATTATGCCCGCACCTTCTAATCCTAAACCCGAAGGCAGAGGAATAGGATATAATCCTGAGCGGTGATATGTATCAATATAGTTTAAACCAATAGCATGATGTTTAATTAAAACCTCACCATCTTTAGGGTTATCTAGTTTAATATCTTTAATGTCTAGAACTTCAGGACCACCATTTTTTTTTATTTCTATAGCTTTCATTTTTATTTTACAAATGTACCATTATGAAAATCATTTACAGCATCTAATATCTCAGATTTTGTATTCATTACAAAAGGTCCACCTCTGGCTATTTTTTCGTTAATAGGCTTTCCTGAGATAAGTAAGAATTTTGAGTTTGATATGGCTTTTAGTTGAAGATTTTTTCCTTGAGTTAATAAAATCAAAGTAGAATTTTTGACAACCTCATGGTTTTCTTCGCCAATTTTAATTTCTCCAGATATTAAATAAATTAGTGAATTATGTGTTGAAGGTAGATCAAAATTAAATTCTTTATTTTTTTTAAGCTCTACATCAAAGTAAATAGGCTGGATATTATGTCCCTTAATAGGTCCTTCTGCATTTAAAAATTTTCCTGCTATAGTTTTTACTTTTTTTTCATCATCTTTGTAAGTTTGCATTTCTTCTGAGTTTATATAAATGTAATTAGGCTTACTCATTTTTAATTTAGCTGGCATATTGATCCATAATTGAAATCCTTGAAGCTTACCATTAGTCATTGCCGGCATTTCAGAATGAATTATACCACTACCGGTTTTCATCCACTGTACATCCCCAGCTTTCATTCTTCCTTTTGATCCAGTGCTATCCTCATGTTCAAATTCACCGTGTAACATGTAAGTCACTGTCTCTATTCCTCTATGGGGATGAGCAGGAAAACCACCAACATAATCTTCTTTATTCTCTGATCCAAATTCATCTAACATTAAAAAAGGATCATAGTAGCTTGGTTCAACACCAATACTTCTTTTTAATTTTACTCCGGCACCGTCAGAAGAATTTACCGGCTTTATAATTTTTTGAACTTCAATATTTTTCATATTTATTATTTAGCAAATTTATTATCTAAACTGAAATCTTTTGCACCATTTATAATTAAAAATAAAAAACCTCCTGCCAGTCCAATATTTTTCATAAATGCTATAAATTGAGTTTGATTTGAAAAATCATTATGAAAAATAACTGCAGTCATTATGCAGAAAATACAAAGTAAAGCAGCAGATATTTTAACTTTATATCCAATTACAATTAAAATAGGTGAAACAACTTCTAAAATAATTGCGGGAATTAAAAAAATTCCTGGCATTCCCATTGACTCCATCCATTGAACACTTCCTTCGTAATTTTTTATTTTATTTAAGCCACTAACAAAAAAAATAATTGAAATAAACGTTCTGCCAATTAAATCAAGAATATTTGCCATCTAGGGTATTTAACTCACTATTTAATAATATCAAGTAGTCTATTTAGACTTTTAATTTCATTTTTTGCGGAATAATCAAGTTTATCAAAAAAATTATTATTTCTATTTACCCAAACGCTATTATAACCATAATTACCCCCACCAGAAACATCCCAAGTATTAGCACTTAAATAAACAACCTCGTCTTTTTTAATACTATACTTTTTAATTGGTATATCGTAGACTTTTGAATCTGGCTTATATATCCCTACTTCCTCTATAGAAAAAATATCATCAAATAATTCATTTAAATTATTGCTTTTAACTAATTCTTTCAGAAGAGAAGGAGTTCCATTTGAAAGTATTGCCAATTTATAATTCTTATATTTTAGATTTTTTAAAACTTCACTTACTTCTGGGTAAGTTTGTAATATTTTGTAAAGATCCAATAGTTCATTTTTCATTGAAATATCTATTTTAAATACTTTCATTGATTTTTCTAAACTATCCTCAGTTACTTGCCAAAAGTCTTTATGTCTTTTCATTAAACTTCTAAGCCAAGTATATTCCAATTGAGTAGTTCTCCAATAATTTGCAAAATTTTCCCATTTATCCCCAATCTTGCCTTTACATCTCTCAGCTGCTGAATTCACATCAAATAAAGTGCCATAAGCATCAAATATTATTGCTTTAATATTTTTCATAAACTATTTTGTAATAATGAGTAATGTTAGACTATTTTATCAAGAAAGTTTATATAAAAATTTAATTTCAGTTTTAGACAAACCCCAATCTCATTACTTGATTAAAGTAATGAGAATAAAAATCGGACAAAATTTTTCTTTGTTTAACCAAGGTGGCGAATGGGAAGCTAAAATAAATCAAGTGAACAAAGGAATGGTGGAATTTCAAGTGAATAAAAAATTGAGATCAATTACAAGTGAAAGAGAAATTTATCTAGCATTTACACCTATCAAATCAAACTATTTAAATGTTATGATACAAAAAGCGACTGAATTAGGTGTAACAAAATTTATACCAATAATTAGTGACAGAACAATAGTAAGAAAGATAAATGAAAAACGTTTAAAAAAAATTATCATTGAAGCCTCAGAGCAAAGCAATAGAATTAAAGTCCCAACTTTAGAAAAAATTTTTAAACTTAAAGATTTTTTAAAAATTAATTATAAAACAAATATTATATTTGGAGATCTAAACACTGATAATATAAAGTTTGATATAAAAAATTTAGACCCTATATGTGTATTAGTAGGACCAGAGGGGGACTTTACAACAAAAGAAAGAGACGATATTTTAAAATTAAAAAATGTTAAACCTGTTAAAATAAATAGAAATATTTTAAGGTCTGAAACTGCAGCAATCTCAATAATATCTATATTAAGTTATAATATTTTATCTTAAATATTTATTTATAGTTTTAAAAATCTCTTCATAACTTGCATGATGACTAATGCGTGCAAGATATTTTCCATTTTCGAGCAACATTATGGATGAACTATGATTAATTAAATAATTACCATCCTCAGTAAATATTTTTTCAGACAAGACACCCCATGATTGTGATAAAAGCCAAACTTTTTGCGGATCACCAGTAATACCGTAAATTTGATTTTCAAATGTATTTAAATAGTCTTTTATTACTTTTGTGGTATCTCTCTCTGGATCAATACTAACAAAAAAAATTTTAAACTTATTTTTCTTTTTATTTTCTAAATTTTTTACGACAAGGTCTAAATTATTTAATGTCATTGGACAAATATCAGGACAATTTGTAAAACCAAAAAAAATTGCTGTTAATGGCCCATCAAAAGATTTTTCGGTAATTGTGTTATTGTTAACATCTTTTAAAGAAAATTCAGAACCCTTTAAAGATGCGACAAACTCATCCTTCGCACCTTTGAGTGATAAAAAAGTTGGTAGTGCAATAAATAAAAAAATAAAAAGACAACCAGATATAATTATAATCGAGGTTTTTAGTTTCATTATTGATTTATTAATTTATAGTATTATATAAATTCTATGATTAGTATTTTAAAGAAACTTTTTGGCACATTGCTTGAAAAACCTTGGGAAAGTGAACAAGCATCAATTGATAATACCCACGAAGGAAAAACTTTTAACATTTCGGTACAAAAGTCTGCTGTTATAATTATTTTTGGTATTGCCACATGTTTGTTTAGTTTAATATTTACCAGCTACCTTTATACTCTTCCACCTGATCAAGACACTAGATATCTTCTTAGACCAAATTTGCTATGGATGAATACACTAATTTTATTTTTTGTAACTTTTTTTTTCGCAAAAATAACTAATGACTTGGAAAAAAAAGTAACTATAAAAATAAAAAAAAATCTTATAATTGTTGGTGGTCTAACTTATTTATTTTTGTTTGGTCAAATAATTTTTTGGTTTCAACTAATGAAAAGTGGAAAGTTTGTATCTACAAATTCGTATTTTTCCTCTTTTTATATTTTCACTGCATTACATGGATTACATCTTTTGGGTGGATTATTTTTTTGGGGGAAAGTTGCTTCAAAAGTTTTAAAATTAGATCAAAATAAAATTTTAGAAGAGGAAAAAAATATATCAGCATTGTCTATGTATTGGACATACTTATTAATAATATGGTTAGCGTTTTTTTTAATGATTTTTATTTTTAATGATGCAGTAATAGATTGGTGTAAATCTTTAATTTCTTAAAATATTATAAAAATAAAACTAAAATTGATCCAACAATAGCTATAATAGCCAATAAAATATTTACAGATTTTAAATATCTTTTTGTCTCTGGTTTTAAAGGACCCTTTGAAAACAGTCCTGCTCCTAAAGAGATAACGATAAAGAATAAAAATACTAATACGAGTATTGCTACTAGAATCCCGAGTTTGCTTAACATCTAAATTGAATATACTTGTTATTTTAACTAAGTTCTAAGACATTTTGTCATAGGTTTTACATTAAATTTCTTCTATATATACTCTCACATATGCACGTAGGTATTATATTATTTTTAGTCATACTTGGTTCGGTTTTGTTTCATATATTTACACCATGGTACTGGACCGATATTGCTTCAAACTGGGGAGGTATGGATGACACTATAACACTGACCTTTTGGGTTGGTGGAGGAGTTTTTGTGGCAGTTTGTCTTTTCATGATCTACTGTGTATTTAAATTTTCTTATAAAGAAAACAGAAGATCTGAGTATAAACCAGAAGATAAGAGATTAGAAAAAATTCTTACTTGGGCTACAACATTAGGAGTTGTTGCACTTTTAGCACCAGGTTTAATGATTTGGAATCAATATGTTAACGTTCCCAAAAATGCAAGAGAGGTAGATGTAATGGCTTGGCAATGGGGTTGGCAATATAGATTACCAGGAGAAGATGGAAAATTAGGTACAACAAAAATTACAAATATAAATGATGAAAACCCTTTTGGCATAAACCCCGAAGATCCCTTTGGAAAAGATGATGTAATGATTCAAAGCGATGTGTTAAACTTAGAGAACAACCAACCTGTAAAAATATTGTTAAGATCGGTAGATGTTCTTCATAACTGGTATGTTCCTCAATTTAGAGCAAAAATGGATGCTGTTCCGGGAATTGTTACTTATTATTGGTTTGAACCCAATAAAACAGGAGAATATGAAGTGCTATGTGTTGAGTATTGTGGTGTAGGCCACTACGCTATGAGAGGAACAGTCATTGTCCAAGATAATCAAGAATATGAAAATTGGTTGCAAGAACAAGAAACTTTCTCAGATTTAATGGCAAATCAAGAGAATAACATAGAAATAAACAAGAAAAAATTAGCAAAAAAATAATTTGAATGAATAAAAAATTTATATAAAACAGGGGATTAGATTATGTCTGAAGATTATAACGATAACAAAACTATACAAGCTCAATCATCCGAGGCAATTTCTGGTGGTGGTTCAGTGTCTCCAGATTTAGATTATGTTAGGCCAGCTGAGATACCTGATCAAGATCTATATCATGGACACAGTTTTTTAACCAAGTGGGTTTTTTGCCAAGATGCCAAAGTAATTGGAGTACAATATTTTCTTCTAGCAACTTTTACAGGAATAATTGGATTAATTCTTTCATGGTTGATGCGTCTACAACTTGGATTTCCAGGCGCTGCAGGTTTTATGACAGCTGAACATTATTATCAATTTGTAACAATGCATGGAATGATAATGGTAGTTTATTTTTTAACAGCACTTTTTCTTGGAGGATTTGGCAATTTTTTAATTCCTTTAATGGTAGGTGCTAGAGACATGGTCTTCCCATATCTTAATATGGTAAGTTTTTGGTCTTTTTTTGTAGCTGTTGCAGTTCTATTAGCAAGTTTTTTTGTACCAGGTGGACCAACTGGTGCCGGCTGGACATTATATCCTCCTCAAACAATTTTAGAAGGTACTCCAGGATCAGGTTGGGGAATATTGCTAATGTGTATTTCACTTATTTTATTTGTAGCCGGTTTTACAATGGGCGGACTTAACTATTTAATTACTGTACTGCAGGCACGAACAAGAGGGATGACATTAATGAGAATGCCGCTAACAGTTTGGGGAATTTTTACGGCGACTGTTTTAGCAATGTTAGCATTTCCAGCATTACTAGTAGGTGCTTTGATGATGACTTTAGATAAAGTACTACAAACTAGCTTCTTTATGCCAACAATACTTAAAGCAGGTGAAGTATTGGAATATGGTGGAGGAAGTCCAATTTTATTTCAACACTTATTTTGGTTTTTTGGGCATCCAGAGGTATATATAGTTGCACTTCCAGCATTTGGAATTGTCTCGGACTTGATTTCAGTTCATGCTAGAAAAAATATTTTTGGTTATAGAATGATGGTTTGGGCAATAGTTGGTATTGGTGCTTTAAGCTTTTTTGTTTGGGCACACCATATGTATGTTAGTGGAATGAACCCTTGGTTTGGATTCTTTTTTGCTACAACAACTTTAATAATTGCAGTCCCTACTGCTATGAAAGTGTATAATTGGATTTTAACTTTATGGAGAGGTAATATTAGAATGAATGTGGTGATGCTATGGTGTTTAGGCTTCATTATAACATTTGTCAACGGAGGTATAACTGGTATTTTTTTAGGTAATGTTTCAGTTGATGTTCCACTTTCAGATACTTACTTTGTAATCGCCCATTTCCATATGGTTATGGGAATAGCTCCACTTATGGTAATAATGGGAGCCGTTTATCATTGGTTTCCTCTAGTTTCTGGAAGATTTTTAGATGAAAAATTAGGCAAATGGCACTTTTGGTTGACTTTTTTAGGAGCTTATTCAATTTATTTTCCAATGCACTACTTAGGTTTTATTGGAGTTCCAAGAAGATATTTTGAAATGTACGATAGTCCATATATGACTTCAGCTGTTGGAATGAATGAATTTATAAGTACTGCAGCTTTTATAGTGGGAGCTGCACAATTTATTTTAATTTATAATATAATTAAAACTTTAAAAACTGGAAAACCAGCCGGACACAATCCTTGGAAAGCAAATTCCCTAGAATGGCTCACACCAAAGGTACCGCCAGAACACGGAAACTGGGGTGAAAGATTGCCAGTAGTGCATAGATGGCCATATGATTTTAGTGTTCCAGGCGCAAAGGAAGATTTTATTCCTCAAACTACTCCTCCAAGCGAAGTAGCACATACCGAGGCAGAGAAAACATAATTTTTTATGTCTGATCCAAAAATAGAAGGTTTAGTATTAAAGCCAGGGTTTAAAGGCATGGCTGAGGACACTGGCTCTGACCAGACAATGTTTAAGGGCGTTCATTGGGGTAAAGCGATGATGTGGATTTTTTTGTTAAGTGATACATTTATATTTAGCTGTTTTCTTATTTCCTACATGAAAGGTAGGGGCTCAACTCCTGTGGAGTGGCCAAATCCAAGTGAAGTTTTTGCTTTAGATGCTTTTGGTGTTCCAGTACCTTTGCTTTTAATTGCAATAATGACGTTTGTTTTAATTACTAGCAGCGGAACTATGGCTCTAGCAGTTAAATATGGGTATGAGAAAAACAGGAAAATGTGTGGATGGCTAGTTTTAGCAACAGCTATCGGAGGATTAACTTTTGTTGGTATGCAGGCTTTTGAATGGTCTAAACTAATACATGAAGGCGTAAGACCATGGGAAAACCCATTTGGCGCTGCTCAATTTGGATCATTCTTTTTTATGATAACCGGTTTTCATGGCACGCACGTTTCAATTGGTGTAATTTTTTTATTTATATATGCCTATAAAGTTTTTGCTGGACATTACGATAGCGGCAAAAGAGGATGGTTTACCTCGATGAAAGGTGATTATGTAGAAATAGAAATTCTTGGTCTTTACTGGCACTTTGTAGATTTAGTATGGGTTTTTATTTTTGCATTTTTCTATTTATGGTAAGATAACTTATGAGCGAAACAGATAAACAAGATCAAACTACAACTCACAAAATAGGTATATATCTTTGGATATGGGGTCTTCTGTTTGTGCTAAGTTTTTTTTCTTACATGGTAGACTGGTATCAATTTCAAGGAATGCTTAGATGGTCTCTTATATTATTTTTTATGTTTCTTAAAGCTGGGCTTATAATGGCTTTTTTCATGCATTTATTTTGGGAGCGTTACGCACTTGTAAATGTTCTTTTATGGCCAATGACAGCAATAGCCTGCTTTATTTTTTTAATGGTAGCGGAATATCAATATACACTATTTACAAGATTATTTTATTTCTTTGTGGGAGGTTAAAGATAATGGATGGATACACTATACTTGCAGGTTTATTGATATTTTTTGTTTTTTTCATTTATATTACCTGGTTCGGGTTTTCAATTAAAGTAGAGAATGAAAAAAATGAAGGTTCTAAGATTAAAATAAATCCTTATGATCAACTGCCAATACATAGAAAAATAATTGATAAAAAAAATAGTCGTGTTGGCATATTTGACCTTGGTAATCATGTTTTAATTATAGGGTTAATTCTAATTGTAATATTTGTATCACTGAATGTAGATTAAAAGTGACAACAAATACAATAAATAAAAAAACCGTCTCATTTAATATTTTATCTTACTTCAAATCGTTAGTTCTTTTGATGAAGCCAAGAGTAATGTCCTTAGTAATATTTACTTGTGCTGTAGGATTATTAACATCGCCGGATACAGTACCGTTATTAAAAGCCATGACGAGTATTTTTTTTGTTGCAATAGGAGCGGGTGCAGCTGGGACATTAAATATGTGGTATGAAGCCGACCTTGATAAGTTAATGACGAGAACATGTTTGAGACCTATACCTACAGGAAAAATTAACAGAAAAGATGCTTTATGGTTTGGAATAATTCTATCGATTGTTTCAATTTGTGGGCTTTATTATTTTTCAAATTTTTTATCAGCATCATTATTATTTTTTACAATTGCCTTCTATGTTTTTGTCTATACGATTTGGCTAAAAAGAAAGACACCACAAAATATTGTAATAGGAGGTGCATCAGGCGCTCTGCCGCCGGTTATAGGCTGGACTATAGCGACAAATTCTCTGACCTTTGAACCTTTGACATTTTTTTTGATTATATTTTATTGGACACCTTCTCATTTTTGGGCTTTAAGTCTTTATAAAGCCAAGGATTACGAAAAAGCAAAAATTCCAATGCTGCCAATTACAAATGGAATTGAAGCTACGAAAAAGAAAATTTTTGTTTATTCCTTGTTTATGCTACCAATAGTCATACTGCCTTACTATATTGGTTTTAGTGGTAATTTGTATCTCGTTATTTCACTGTTTCTTACCCTGTATTATAATTTTATTTGTTATGATTTATTTAGATTTAAAAAAAATAGATTTGAATTAAAAAAGGCGAAAAAAGTATTCTCTTATTCAATATTTTATCTATTTTTAATTTTTGTTTTATTTTTAGTAGACAAATTAATTTAATTTATAAACTGAAATTTAAATTTATTTATCATTTTAAATATTGTATTAATAAACTACAATTTAAATGAATAATAAAAAAAAGTTGAACCAAATAGGTTTGCCTGTAATTTTTATTATATTAATACTTTTCTCATTTTTAATAGCTATGTTCTCAGAATTAAGAGAAAAGAACATTCCAGTTAAAACTATTACTTTAAAATTTGATACTGTTGTGGATAATAGTTTAAACTTGAAATTTGATTCTATGGAAAGTTCAATAAAAGCAAAAATTGGACAAGTTTATAAGATAAATTTTTTTATAGAAAATCAGGATTTTAAGGAAATATATGGAAAAGCTATATATGAAGTAAAGCCAAGTTTTTTTAAAGAGTATTTTGTTGAAATTGACTGCTTTTGTTATAAACAACAAACATTATTACCAGGAGAAAAGTCAAAATACTCTATTACTTTTTATGTAGATAAGAATATTTTTAAAAATTTAAAATTTAAAGATTCTTTTGATTTTAATATTATTTATACTTTTTTAAATACGAAAAAAAATTAGAAAAACTTATGAAATATACAAGTACAAGAAATAATACAAACGAATTTACATTTGAAAAAGTATTTATCAAAGGGTTATCAGATGAAGGTGGATTGTTTGTGCCTAAAGATTTAAAAAAATTTTCAGATGAAGATTTAAAAAAGTTTGCAAAATTAGACTATAACAATTTAGCAACCGAAATAATATTTCAGTTCTCCGGTAGTTTTATTACAAAAGAAAAATTACATCAACTTATTATAAAATCTTACAAAAAGTTTAGAGAAAAAAATATTGTTAAAATAATTGATATTGAAGGTATTAAATTACTTGAACTATTTCATGGTCCTACATTGGCATTTAAAGATATAGCAATGCAATTTATTGGAAATTTATATGAATATTATTTAGAAAAAAATAATCATAAAATAAATATTATAGTTGCTACATCAGGCGATACTGGCGCTGCAGCTATAGATGCTATAAAAGGAAAAAAAAATATTAATATTTTTGTACTTCATCCTCAAAATAAAATTTCTTCTGTTCAAAGAAAAATAATGACTACTGTAGATGAAAATAATGTTTTTAATATTGCAGTTGATGGAAACTTTGATGATTGTCAAAATATCGTAAAACAAATGTTTTCTGATCTTGATTTTTCTAAATCTATAAATATGTCGGGAGTGAATTCAATTAATTGGGCAAGAATTATTGCCCAATCAGTATATTATTTTTACACTTATTTTAAACTTGGAAAAGAAACTATCTCTTTTTCAGTTCCAACAGGAAACTTTGGTGATGTTTTTGCAGGTTACCTTGCAAAGAAAATGGGACTACCAATTGATAAATTAATTGTTG
>MDTA01155204.1_pt1 | contig 12569 bp, 13 predicted proteins | sample 811151 | NCBI WGS metagenome assembly MDTA01 (sample SAMN05326648, study PRJNA326480) | marine metagenome | isolation source: seawater | place: Indian Ocean: South | collected 2010
AACTTTTTTCTCTTGAATAGCAGGTGCTATAATTGCAAAATCTTGATATTTTTTAGCTGTATTTAAAAAATTAAGCAAAGCATCTTTTTCAACAGTGGTGTCAGGATTCAGTATTAAAGCAAATTTAGTTTTTACTTTTGATAATCCTAAATTATTACCTTTAGCGTAACCTAGATTTTTACCTGTGAGCTCACAAGAAACATTCGAGTATTTTTTTTCAATCAAATCTTTAAATTCTTTGTTATTCGAATTTTCAATTAGCAAAATCTTAAAATTTGAATTTATTGAGTCTAAACACGAATATATTTTTTCATCGCTATTAAAAGTATTTACTACAATTGTTAGATTATTATCAAACATACTTTAATTCTGTTGCTTTCGATGAATATTTATTTTATTCATTGTAATTATCATATATATAGTATGTCTCAATAGTCTTGTAAATTAAATGAAAAAAGTAATAGTTACAGGTGGAAATGGATTTATAGGAAGTAATTTAATTAAATTTTTAATCAAAAAAAATTATTTTATCATCAACATTGATAAAAATAAGTACTTTAAGGAATCTTATATTTTAAAAGATTTAAAGAAAAAAAATTATATTTTTTATAAGCTTGATATAAATAATAGAAGTAAAATTCTTAAAATTTTAAAAAAATTTAAACCAGCTGCTGTTTTTAATTTAGCCGCTGAGACTCATGTTGATAGATCAATAGAAACTCCAAAGGAATTTATAAATAGTAATATTTGGGGAGTTTTCAATTTATTAGAAGCAATTAGAGAATATAATAAAAAAATTAAATTGATACATGTTTCAACCGATGAAGTTTATGGTGATTTAAAAAACTACAGCAGGTCGAACGAAAAAAGTTCTTATAATCCTAGCTCGCCTTATTCTGCAAGTAAAGCTGGTTCAGATCATCTCGTTATGTCTTATGTAAAAACGTTTGGAATAGATGCAAGAATTTCAAATTGTTGTAATAATTATGGACCAGGACAATTTCCTGAAAAGTTAATTCCGACACTGATTTTTAATATACTTAATAATAGACCTTTGCCTATTTATGGAAAAGGAATAAATTCTCGTGAATGGATTTATGTTGAAGATCATTGTAGAGGGCTTTTATCTATTCTAAATAAAGGGAAAAAAGGAGAATGTTACAATATTGGAACTGGAACAAATGTAAAAAATCTTAATTTAACCAAATTATTATTAGATATAGTGAAGGCAAAAAAGATTAAGATCGGTAAAAAAGTAAAGATTAAATTTGTAAAAGACAGACCTGGTCATGATCTTAGATATGCACTAAATAGTAAAAAAATTAGAAAACAACTTAAATGGAAACCTTTAAAAAATTTTAAATCTGGATTGAGAGAGACTTTTGAATGGTATTGTAAAAATTACATTTTTTTCAAAAATTTTTCAAAGAAACAATTTTTTAAGAGGATTGGATTATTAAAATGATAAAAAAGGGAATTATATTAGCTGGTGGTCTTGGAACAAGAATGAGCCCATTAACAAAAGCTGTGAATAAACAATTGCTTCCAATTTATGATAAGCCTTTAATCTATTATCCTCTCTCTGTTTTAATGTTAGCTGGAATTAGAGATATATTGATAATTGTCAACAAAGGTCAACTAAGTCAGTTTAGAAAAATTTTATCTGATGGAAGTAGATTTGGTGTTAAAATAAAATTTATTGAGCAAATATCTCCAAAAGGTTTACCAGATGCTTTCATCTTAGGAGAAAAATTTATAGGTAAAGATAATGTTTCTATGATTTTAGGAGATAATTTTTTTTATGCTCAAAGTTTAACAAAAAAATTAAAAGATTGCATAAAGTTATCATCAGGTTGCAAAGTTTTGTTGCATCCAGTTAGTTCACCAGAGCTATATGGAGTAGCAACTATTAATGATAAAAATAAGATACTTAAATTAATAGAAAAACCTAAAAAATCTAAATCGAATCTAGCTGTTACTGGCCTTTATTTTTTTGATAATAAAGTTGTGAATTATAGTAAATCTCTTAAACCATCTAAACGAAAAGAAATTGAAATAATCGACTTACTCAATAAGTACAGAAAAAAAAATAAGTTAAAAGCAGAATTTTTAGGAAGAGGTGGTGCATGGTTAGATACTGGTTCGATTAATGATTTTTATAATACATCTTCTTTTGTTTCTGCTTTAGAAAATCGTCAAGGTCTTAAAATAGCATGTTTAGAAGAAATTGCATTCAATTATAATTGGATCAATAAGAGTCAAATTACTCAAGCAATAAAATTTTATGGTGATTGTATTTATTCAAAGTATCTAAAAAACCTTTTGTAGATTAAATAATGAAAAAAATATTGGTTACAGGAGGACAAGGAAGATTTGCAGGAGAACTTAAAAAAATAAAAACTCATTATAAATTTTTTTTTAGATCAAAAAATCAATTAAATATTCTATCTTTTAATTCAATATTAAAGAATATCAGAAAATTTAAACCGGATATTATTTTACATTTAGCAGGACTCTCAAGACCAATGTCTATTCATGATAGTAATCTTAATAATAGCATTGATTTAAATATTATCGGAACTTCTAACTTAGTTAAAGCGTGTAATAAGTTAAAAATAAAATTGATCTTTTTTTCAACAAATTATGTTTACCATGGCACTAAGGGAAATTATAAAGAAGGAGATGCAGTTCTTCCATGGAATAACTATGGATGGTCCAAACTTGGTGCTGAATGTGCGGTACAAATGTATAAAAATTCTTTAATAATTCGAGCATGTATGACGGAAAAACCATTTGTTCATAAATTTGCCTTCAGTAATGTGAAATCTAATTTTATTTTTCATGACGATTTTGCGAAGATCTTTTTAAAATTAATTAACAAGAAAGGAGTTATAAATATCGGAGGAAAAACTAGGACAATTTTTAATTTTGCAAAAGAAAATAACAAGAAAGTAATGAAAAAAAAGTCCAAAGGTGAGCTGCCTAGGAATATGCATATGAATTTAAGTAAAATGAGAAAGTTGCTAAAAAGATGAAGATTATAAAAACATCATTTAAAGGTCTATTAATAATCAAACAAAAGAATAATATAGACTCGAGAGGTAGTCTAAGAGAAACATACAATAAAAAAATAATTAAGCACGATAAATTTGTCTTCGAATATTGTACTACCTCAAAAAAGAACTCGTTAAGAGGTTTTCATTTCCAACTAGGAAAATTTCAACAAGCTAAAATGGTTAGCGTGGTAAAAGGAAAAATTTTGGATTGTGTAATAGATTTAAGGAAAAGATCTAAAACTTATGGAAGAATTTTTAAGATAATACTATCCGATATTAATTGTTTAAGTCTTTATATTCCCGAAGGTTTTGGTCATGCGTATTATAGTTTTGAAAAATTAAATATAGTAAATTATAAATTATCAAACTATTACAAGCCGAAATTTGAAAGCGGAATTAACGTGTTAGACAAAGATTTAAGAGTAAAATGGCCTTCAAAAAAACTTTTAATTTCAAAAAAAGACAAAAAATTAATGAAATTAAAAGAATTCAAAATAAATTATAAGTTTTTATAATCAGAAAGATCTTTAAAAAGAATTGGCAATTTCTTAACATTGCAGTTAGTTGAAAACCAATAAGACAAAAATCTCTCTGCTAAAAAACCGTAAATTCTTGTCATTCCATAGCCTTTTAGTTTTTCAAAGCCAAAAACTTTCTCACATCTGTTTAACCAAGGAAATATAACTTTATAATATTCGTTTAAAAATTTTTTTTTACACACAAACATATTATGAGGATGAAGAGCTGTTTCAGAATTTACATATTCTCTAAATCCTTTTCTGTCTTTTGCTTCTAAAAGGTCTATAGCTTTATCAAGATTCCCGTCACCATGAAAAATATCAAAATGAAATTTTAAGTTTCTTTTTGATGCATTAAAAATAAATGAGGGATTGAGTAATAATTTCTTTAAATTTTTTTTTGCGAATTTAATAAATTTAAAATTGTTAACAGGAAAAAGCTCGCCCAAAATACAATCAAAATCAGAATGCTCTTTTGAAATATTTTTTAAAGTATATAAATTTAAATTTTCAAATGTAAGCTTTTTTGTATCAACATAAACTTCTTTACTTAAAAAAAATTTTCTGTACTGACAAAATCCTACCCAATCTGTTTTAATTTTATCTAAATAATTTTTCCATAACCAGTAATGAAAAGTGTATTCTCCGTAATATTGATTCTTTTGTGAAATATTTATTCCTGTTTTATCGACAAAGAAATTCTTAGAAAATTGTTTTTCACCTAATCCAACTGGAATATAATTTAACTTCAATATCCCTGCTTCATGATTTGGATTTAAAGTTAGACAGAAAAATGAAATATTTGTCATAAATTTTGTTGGTAGCGAGGGGCGGATTCGAACCGCCGACCCCAGGCTTATGAGTCCTGTGCTCTAACCAACTGAGCTACCTCGCCATATAAATAATAATTATACCTCATAAGGTTTATTATTGTATGGTATTTATTAGTATAGTATCAAAAAAATTATGCAAGAGCTTAAAAAAATTTATAACTGGTTAAATAAACAAAAAATAAAACAGAAAATTATTGTTAAAGAAATAAATCTTTCTAACTTACATTTGTGGAACTATAAACCAAGTAAAATTTTTCACTCTAGTAAAAAGTTCTTTAGCATATTTGGTATAAGGGTAAAATCTAATTTTTATAAAAATAGAACTTGGGATCAACCAATTATTCATCAAAATGGAAATGGTATATTAGGAATTATAAGAAGAAATACTGGTAAACAGCCCGAATATTTAATGAAAGCTAATGTTGAACCAGGAAATATTAATAAATTACAAATTTCACCTACAGTTCAAGCAACAGAAAGCAATTATACAAGAGTACACGGAGGAAAAAAAATTGAATATTTAAAATATTTTTTAAATTTTAAAAAAAGTCTAATTAATATTAAACAAACCGAACAAGGATTTAATTACCTACTAAAAAAAAACAAAAACATTATTATTAATTCTAATTTAAAAATTAAAGCTTTAGAAAAATATAGATGGATTAAGAAGGATAACCTTATCTCAATGATTAAAAGAAAGAATATCCTAAATATGGATACTTTATCTGTTTTTTCTTGCTCTTTAAAAAAAAATAAAAGTGATAAGCCATTAAATACATTAAATATAATTAATAAATGGTTAAAAAAAATGAATAATAAATATTATATTAAGATAAAAAAAATTAGTTTAAATAATATGAAAAATTGGACCCTAGCTAAAAACAAAATTTTTCATAATAAAAAATCATATTTTTCAATAATTGGTATTGATGTGAAAGCAAAATCAAGAGAGGTAAGTTATTGGAGTCAACCAATTGTACAGCATCAAAGTACTCATTTTGCAGGGTTTATTATAACAAAAATAAATTCAACTACACATTATTTAGTAAAATTTATTGTTGAACCTGGTTATAAATCTGGAAGTATAACTTGTAGTGTTAAAACCTCTAATATTAACAATTACAAAAATAATAATAATCTTTCAGCTAAAAGCAAATATTTATTGAATAAATATTTTTTTAATAAAAAGAACTCCTCAGTTAAATATGATGCTATACAATCACATGAAGGAGGAAGGTTTTATAAATCACAAATAAGATATATGGTTGTAGAAATTTATGATAAGCAAAATATTAAGTTTAACGAAAATTATAAATGGATCAGTCAAAATCAAATGATTGGGATGATTAAAAAAGGATTGCTTGATATTGAAGCTCGTCTTTGTTTTACTTGTCACAACTTTAACAAAATAATTTAAATATTTAACATTGAAAGTTTTAATTTTAGGATACTCAAGTTTATTTAGAAAAAGAATTATAAATGTTCTTTTAAAGAAAAAAATTGAATTTTCTATAGCTTCAAAATCTAAATCTCAAAAAGAAAAAAAGGCGTACCAATGGTTTAGAAATTATGAAGTTGCACTTAAAAAGTCGAAAGCAAATATTGTATATATATCTTTGTCGAACTCTTTGCACTATTATTGGGCAAAGAAAGCTCTAGAAAAAAATTTTCATGTTATAATAGATAAGCCAATTACTCTTAAACTTAAAGAGGTTTTGAAATTAATTAAGATAGCTAAGAAAAGAAAGAAACTATTAGCAGAAGCAACTTTTTTTAATTATCACAAACAATTTTTAAAAACACTAAAAAGTATTAAAAGTATTAATCACATAAATTATATCAACACCAACTTTATAATACCGACCCCAAAAAAAAATTCTTTTAGAATGAAAAAAGATTTTGGAGGAGGATGTTTATCTGATATGGGCCCTTATGCAGCAGCTACTGCTAGACTTTTAGGAAATGGAAAGATATTAAATTTAAATTCAAATATTTTTAAAAATAAAAATGGTCTGACTACATCTTTTAATGTGTCTTGTAAATTTGAAAAAAATTATTATTTTGGATATTTTAGTTTCGGTGGTGAATATAAGAATAATATGGTCTTATTTTCTAACAAAAAAATTATTGAAATTAATAATGTATCTTCACCGCCTTCCAACAAAAGTTTAAAGATGTTAATTAAAAAGAACAACTTATTAAATATAGAAAAAGTAAAAAAAGACGACGCTTTTAACAATTTTTTTCGCGAAGTAATAAAAAATTTAAAAAATAAAAAATTTAATTCTTATTATAATAAAATTTTGTTTGATGCTCAATTTAGAGATAAATTAAAGTAAATGCTCAAAAAATTTACAGTTTTTGGACAAGGTTTTGTGGGAAAAAATCTCTCTACATTTTTAAAAGAAAGAAAGTGCTCCATTTTTTTACCAAAAAAAAGGAAATTTAAATTTAAAAAAAATTTAAATCACGTAGTTTTTTGTATTGGAAATCAAAACTGGCTTGATGATGTTGAGCTTACATATGAAGCAAATCTTGCAATGTTAGCTAAAATTTTATTCAACAACAAATTTAAAAGTTTTACTTTGGTTTCTTCTACCAGACTCTACATGTCAAATTTTAACAAAAGAACCAGCGAAAAAAGTTCAATTCAAGTCGATACAAGTAAAAAAAGTTTTTTATATAATTCTTTAAAAATTGCTGCAGAAAATCTTTGTTTAAGCTTAGACAATAAAAATATTAGAGTAGCTCGAATATCAAATTTATTCGCTAGTAACTTCACTAATCAGGCCTATATTCTTCCCACTATGATAAAAGACTCAATTAAGAAAAAAAGAATAAATCTTCAGATAGGTAAAAATTCTACAAAAGATTTTATACATGTTGAGGACGCTTTTAACGTATTGTTCAAGGTTATTATTAGGGGCAAATATAGAATTTATAATATTGCAAATGGAAAAAATATTAAGATTGGTGAAATTGTAAAAAAGATAAAAAGAAAAACAAACTGTAGTATAGCAATTACTAAATACCCTAAAATTATCAAAGAGCCTAAAATAAACATTAACAGAATTAAAAAAGAGTTTAATTTTAAAACAAAATATAATTTGTTAAATATGATCGATAAAATAATAGAAAATCAAAAAAATTTGTATTAAAGTTATGATTCATGAATAATATTCATTTATACTGTTTATCACTAAAATATTATTCTCTTCTCGATAAATTACCAGAGTTTATAAAACCTATCGGTCTTGGAGATTATAATTACCCTACACACTGGCTCTCTGAGAAAAAAGGTAAAAATATAATCGAATTAAATAAGTACTATGGCCAATACACAGGAATTTATTGGATTTGGAAAAACTTATTGGATGACAAAAAAGATGACGAATGGATTGGAACATGTGAATATAGAAAACTTTGGTTAAATGGATTGTATGAAAAAAAATTAAAACTCACTACTAAAAGCCTTTTTTCTGATCTGCTGAAAACATCAAATCAAATATTTTCTGAGTGTGAGGCTGTTTTAGTTCAGCCAATTAAATTTCAAAGTGAAAATATTAATCAACAATTTAAAAAAGTTCATAAGATAGACTTAATAAAAGATTGCATTAAATTTATTGATGAAAGTGAGAAAAAAACTTTTAAAGATTTTTTACAACAAAATTCATTAAGTGCTCCTCCACTTTTTATAACAAAAGTAAAAATATTTAAAAAATTTTGTGAAAATATATTTCCTATATTAGATAAGTCTTATAATCATTTTAACAAAAATGATCTATGTCATGGATATAACGTGAGATTACCAGCGTGTTTAATCGAAAGATACGCATCGTATTGGTTTGAAGCCAATTGTAAAATAAAATAATTATCTCACGCCAGGTTAGGAAGTTTATTATTATCAAATATGATAAATAAATTAATAAATCCTATTAAAATTCCTTTTACATTAAGAATGTATCCAACTATACACAAGTATTAATTTATGAAAATCTATTACGGAAAAGCAGTTTATAATCATAAAGAAATATCTGCATCAATTAGAGTATTGAAAAATTCAATGAGTTTAATTGATGGGCCAGCCGTAAAAAAATTAGAAAAAAAAGTTTCCAAAATATACGGAAAAAAATATGGATTAATGGTAAACTCAGGCTCTTCGGCTAACCTACTTAGCTTGGCTTGTTATAATTTTAAAAGAGGTTCGGAAATAATTACACCTGCATTAACCTGGTCAACAACAGTTTCGCCTATTTACCAAATTGGGTGCATACCTCACTTTGTGGACGTTGAGAAATACTCATTTCTTTCTAAAATTGATCAGATAAAAAAAGCAATTAATAAAAAAACGGTAGCAATAATGTTACCAAACTTAGTTGGAAATGTTTTAAATTGGAAAGAAATTTACAAAATAGCTAAAAAAAAAAGATTAATTGTAATTGAAGACTCTGCGGATACAATTGGTTACACATTTAAAAACAAATCTTTAGGTAAGTATTCAGACATTACAACGAGCAGCTTTTACGCCTCACATGTCATGACAGGAGCAGGTTTTGGTGGAATAATATGCTTCAATGAAAAAAAGATTTATGAAAAAGCAAAATTATTAAGGGGTTGGGGAAGGTCCTCATCTATATTTAATGAGTCAGAGGGAATTAAAAAAAGATTTAGTCTTAAAGTAGGTGGTATGGCCTACGACAGTAAATATATTTTTTCTGACTTAGGCTATAATTTTTTGCCTTCTGAAATATCTGCGGCTTTTGCTTTGGAGCAATTAAAAAAGCTTAAGAAAAATATAGGTATTAGAATAAACAACTTTAAGAATTACTATAATTATTTTAAAAAATATCCAAATCACTTTAATTTACCAACACAAGATAAGAATTTAAGAACTGGATGGTTATCGTATCCAATAATTATCAATAAAAATTCTAAAATTAAGAGAAGTGAATTGCAAATTTTTTTAGAAAAAAAGGGAATTCAAACTCGGCCAATTTTTACTGGTAACCTTTTAAGGCATCCTATGATGAAAAATAAAACCTTTAAAAAAATCACCAATTCTTTTGTAAATAGTGACAACGTTATGAAAAATGGTATTTTAATCGGGTGTCATCAGGGTTTATCAAAGAAAGAGACGACGTACGTAATAAAACAAATAGAATCTTATTTAAAAATATTAAAATTGATAAGATAAATTATAAACTTAAAATTATTCCGAATACTGAAACGGCTGAAACAGCCGCTATTGAAAGTAAAATATTGCTTTGTCTTTCTCTTTTTTTTTCTTCGTTAAGTCTTGATAACAAATCAGTTAGTTTTACTTTTCTGTCGTAACTATCGTTATCGATTGTATCTTCTTGCTCGTGATGTCTATACTTCATTTCCGCACTCATGTTTTGATTTCATCACATACAAGACATCAATTGAACCTGAACAGGGTGCATAATGGGTCTTAAAACTTAAAAAATCCCAAAATGAATTGTGACAATTGGTGTTATACTTATAGACCTTGATTTATTCTAATAGAGCTTGTTTTGGGGGAAAAAACTCTAAATTAAATGCTTTGGCTACTTCTTTAAAGGTAATTTTACCTTTATATACGTTTAAACCCGCTAAATAGTTGTCATTTTCTAATAGAGTTTTTTTATACCCTTTATCAGCGATTTGTAACAATAAAGGTAATGTAGCTTTATTTAGAGCCATAGTTGATGTTCTAGGCACGCCTCCAGGCATATTAGCTACACAATAATGAACTACATTGTCTACTAAGTAAGTTGGATTTGCGTGGGTTGTTGGTCTGCTTGTTTCCACACAACCTCCCTGATCAATAGCAACATCGACTACCACTGAACCTCTTTTCATTTTTTTTACCATTTCTTTTGTAACTAATTTTGGAGCTTCAGCACCGGGTATTAAGACACCTCCAACAAGAAGATCGCACTCTGTAATAAGTTTATTTAAATCAATTTTGTCACTCTGGGTTGGAATAATTTTATCTCCAAATTTTTCATGCAACTCTTTTAATCTTTCTTTAGATTTGTCTACAACATATACTTTGCTTCTCATACCTGTTGCTATGATAGCTGCATTTTCTCCAACAACACCTCCACCTAAAATCACAACATTTGCGGGTGCTACACCTGGTGCACCTCCTAATAACAGACCTCTACCTTTTTGATTTTTTTCAAGAGAATGGGCACCTGCTTGAATAGACATTCTGCCTGCTACGGCGCTCATTGGTGCTAGCAAAGGAAGACGACCATTATCATCGGTTACCGTTTCATATGCGATACAAATAGACTTCGATTTAATTAAACCTTCAGTAAGTTCTTTAGCTGCTGCAAGATGCAAGTAAGTAAAAATAATTTGATTCTCCCTAATCATTTTTACTTCATTCATTTGAGGTTCTTTTACTTTAACAATTATTTCAGCATTTTTAAATATATCACTAGCTTCATCTATAATTTCTGCTCCTGCTTTTTTATAATCTTCATTAGTAAAACCAGCTTCATATCCACCATTGTTTTCAATCAATACTTTATGCTTTTTACTTGTTAAGATTTGAACGCTTTCAGGAGTTAATCCAATTCTATGCTCTTGAAGCTTGATCTCTTTTGGAACTCCAATGATCATTTATGATTTTGTATAATTTGAAATACCTGTTCTTAATTTTTCTATAATTTCATCAATGTGTTTCTTTTCACATATAAATTGAGGGGCAATAATTAATGTATCGCCGGTATTTTTAAAATTTACACCAGCATCATAACAGTGTTTAAATGTCTGAAAACCTGATTTACCAGGCTTATCTTTCATCTTCATCTCAATTCCCCCCATCATTCCGTATCCTCGAATACTTACAATTTCCTTTAAATCTTTTAATGAATGTAAGCCTTCTTGAAAGTATGGAGATAATTCTTTCGCTCTTTTGAAAATATCTTCTTTATCAAATATATCTTGAACAGCTAAAGCTGCTGCAACAGCAACAGGTATACCAGAATAAGTGTATCCATGAAATAATTCAGGGGTCCCATCTGGCGCTCCAGACGAAGAGTCTAAAACCGCGTCATAAATTTCTTCTTTTACTGCCACTACTCCCATTGGAACTACACCGTTTGTTGTCGCTTTTGCCATTGTAATTAAATCAGGAGTTACTCCAAATTCTTGGGATGCAAACGCAGAACCAGTTCTTCCCCATCCAGTAATAACCTCATCGAAAATTAATAAAATTCCATGTTTGTTACATATTTCTCTTAGTCTTTTCAAATAACCCTTTGGAGGAATTAAAGTTCCAGTTGATCCAGCGATAGGCTCAACTATACAAGCTGCGATATTTTCACCACCAAAATTCATTGCTATTCTCTCAAGGTCTTCGGCCATTTCAGCTCCTGTTTCAGGTTGGCCTTTTACGAATTTATGTTCTGGAAGATGTGTATGTCGCATGTGTTGCACACCTGGCATTAATACGCTGGCAAAAGTTTTAACATTATTTATCATTCCCCCAACTGTAGTTGCTCCTATATTCATTCCATGGTATCCCCTCTCTCGTCCCACAAATCTAAATCTTTTGGAATCTCCTTTTGCTCTATGATATGCTATTGAAATTTTAATAGCTGTTTCAACTGCGGTAGATCCACAAATAGTATAAAAAATTCTATTTAGGCCTTCAGGAGTTTTTTTTGCAATTCTTGTTGCAAGTTCAAACGATCCACCAAATCCTTGATTAAAAGGTTGGCAATAATCAAGTTTATCTAATTGTTTTGATACAGCTTCGGTTATTTCTTTTCTTCCATGACCTAAAGGGTTGCAGAATAATCCTGAACTAGCATCGATCATCTTTTTACCTTCATGATTTGTAAGATAAACTCCCTTTGCGTCGGTGATTAGTCTGGGGTTCTTTTTAAAACTTTTATTATCAGTAAACGGCATCCAGTGTTCGTTTAGTGAGTTTGGAATATTTGTTCTATTAGATGAGCTCATGAATGAATTAGTAGACATTTGTTAAATTAAATCAAGAAATATTGTATACACCTTAAGGTTGTATTATTAATTCCACCCATTTTAGTTTTTCTAAGTGTTTACTTATGTATCAAATTCATTTTAAATCTTATTAATTAACAAACCATATGGGAGAACTATGAAAAAAATAATAAGCACAGTTC
>MDTA01201491.1_pt1 | contig 12568 bp, 12 predicted proteins | sample 811151 | NCBI WGS metagenome assembly MDTA01 (sample SAMN05326648, study PRJNA326480) | marine metagenome | isolation source: seawater | place: Indian Ocean: South | collected 2010
AGTTGCGTGGCACTGCACGTGTTTTAACGCCCGACGCGCTTCCCGCGCGGTAACACAGTTCTATGACGACATCATGGAACCCAGTGACGTCAAGGCGCCGCAATTCACCATGCTGGGCGCAGTCAACTTAATGGGCCCGGCATCCGTCACCCGGCTAGCGGAGCATTTAGCACTGGACCGTACCACGCTTACCCGGAACCTAAAGGTGCTGGTTGATCAGGGGCTGGTCGAAATCGGGCCCGGCGGCGACCGCCGCGAACGCGTTGCCAGTCTGACGGAAGCCGGCCGGGACGCCCTTCGCCGCGCGACACCCCTGTGGCATCAGGCCCAGGATGCCATCGCTGAGAAGTTTGGCGTAGACCGCTGGCGACGGATGTTGGAAGACATGACAGAACTTGCAGCCCTTATCGAGGCCGAGCCCGATTCTTAGACAAGCCAACTGGTTTGCGCCGACCAATCAGCGGCACTAGGCTCCGGCTTATGGAATTCGGGATATTTTCTAACGGCATCAGGCCCCACACCTCGGCGGGCCGAACATATGAACAAGATATCTCCGAGATTGTGCTCGCCGATCGGCTTGGTTTTCGCGATGCCTATATCAGCGAACATCACGGCGAGCCGCCCTACATAAACCGGGTAGACACGATCCCGATGCCGGAACTGATGATGGCGAAGGCGGCGGGTCTGACTAGGAATATACGCATGGGCTCCGCTGTCAGGCTGCTGCACATTCATCACCCGCTGGATGTCGCGATCCAGGCAGCGATAACCGAACATCTTCTCGGACAGGACCGCTTCATCTTTGGCTTTGGGACTGGGTTTCCACTCGCGCTCTTTGCGGAGGAACGTGGTCTGACTTATGAAGACCGGCACGACCGGGTTCGGGAATCGCTGGATTTCATTCTTAAATGCTGGACTGAGACCGAACCCTTCGACTGGGAAGGCGAACACTGGAAAGCCAAGGGGGCCGTGGCCCTGCCGAAGCCGCTGTCCGTGCCTCACATGCCAATGGCCACGGCCACGGATACGGAGGATATGATTCAAGTTTCGGCAGAACGGGGATACATCCTGCTGTCTGCGTTTCTGGAAAGCGCGGAACGCCTTCGCTTCAAAGCTGATCAGTACGCGACATTCGCGCATGCCGCCGGTATCGAAAACCCCCGCCAGAACATTACCGCGTCGCGGATAGTTTATGTCGCCGATAGTTACGAAGAAGCCCTCGAAGACATGCGGTCGCACGTGACGTTCGAAGTCGGTATCCAGGCGGAACGCGGGTTCCTGAAAATGTTGAAAAACGTTTACAACCTCGACGTTCCCAACGACGATCGTGCGATCGAAGCGCTGGCGGATGCCGGATTTTATCTGTTGGGCGCACCTGATCGGATTGTCGAGCAGATAACCGAGTTCCATGAAGCCTCAGGCGGATTTGGCACATTCCTGATTGTTACCGGCAAGGACTGGGCTAATCGCGAAAAGCGAGAACGGTCGATGACGCGTTTCATGGAAGAGGTCGCACCTAAGGTGAGGCACCTCTCCGCGCCCGATACCGATGGAGTCGCCGCCCAGTAAGCCTTTTCGGCGCTTGCTAAAACAGTGGCCTGATCTAGACTGCCGCCTCCCGCCCGTTGCGGCGGGTGTTTCTTTGCTCTGAAATCGGCGAGCTACGTTTGTTCTTCAAAATTCTTTCCGTCATCGCGCCCGTTTTCGTCTGCGCCGGAATCGGCTTTTTCTGGCGTCGATCGGGGCGGCCCTTCGATACGCGCATGGTGGGCGCCCTGGCGCTGAACGTGGGCATGCCGTGCCTTGTCTTTTCGGCACTCACCCGGCTGGATGTTAGCCCGGATGCGTTCGCAGAAATGGTCGGTGCCTACGGCATCGTACTCGCCTGTTTTCTGGCTGTCGGGCTGACGGCGATCGCGATCATGCGGGTGCCCGCGCACACCTATCTGCCGGTTTTTACGTCGTCGAACACCGGCAATATGGGCTTGCCTCTTTGCCTCTTCGCGTTTGGGCCGGAAGGCTTGGCGCTGGGAGTCTGCATCTTCGTGATGTCGTCCATCTTCAGCTTTACGGCGGGATGGAGCATATACGCCGGCCGTCTTACCGCCGACGTGCTTTACAACAACCCGCTGATCTATGCTGTCGCGCTGGCGCTGGCATTCATGACCGGCGATTTCGACGTCCCTGTCTGGCTCGCCAACACCACGCATTTGATCGGCGGGCTCGCAATTCCGCTGATGCTGGTGTCGTTGGGCGTCGCTATCGCCAACTTGCGGGCCGACGGGGCGGGACGGATCGTTGTTATCTGCGTGGTCAAGCTGATGGCGGGTTTCACGGTTGGCTATGCCGTCGCCACACTGCTGGGGCTTGAAGGTGCAGCCCGGGGCGTGCTGATTATCGAGGCCGCTATGCCGGTTGCGGTTCACAATTACATGTTCGCCCAGCGGTTCGAACGAAACACGGCGGATACGGCCAGCATGATCCTGATCTCTACCCTGATATCCCTGGCGACCTTGCCGTTGCTGATATTTTTCGTGTTGTGATCGCTATGGATACGGTTATCCAGCTTACAAACATCGTTGTGCCGATTTTTATCTGCATCGGCATCGGTGCGTTGTGGGCGCGGCTGAAAACGCCGTTCGATTCCGAGTTGATTACGTCGCTGGTGTATAATGTCGGCGTCCCATGCCTGATCCTTGCCACGTTTCAGAAGGTCGATCTTTCCGCAGAAGCTCTGAGCCAGGTCGCCCTGGCGACGCTTGCCTGTTACGTCGCCTTCACCGTCATCTCCCTGATCCTGATAAAGGCGATGCGGATTGATACGCAATCCTATCTTCCGTCACTGATCTTTCCGCTGACTGGCAGCATGGGCATGCCGGTCTGTTACTTTGCCTATGGCGACGAGGGGCTGGCACTGGCGATCGTCTATTTTACGTTTGGCGCGATCGGTACCTTCACGGTCGGAGTTTCCATTGCGTCCGGCAAGTTTTCGTTTGGCAAGCTGGCCCGGTCGCCGGTTGTTTATGCCGTCGCTATTGCCCTAGCGATGCGGCTCACCGATATCGGTCTTCCAGAATGGGTATTCAATTCGGTGGACCTACTGGGCGGCATGGTTATTCCGGCGCAACTGGTCGCCCTCGGTGTTTCCCTGCTGCAACTGAAAAGTGCGTCGTTCGGGCTGAGCGCGTTTTTGGGCGTATTCCGGCTTGCCATGGGCGTCGCGGTTGGATTCGGGGTTGCCCATCTTTTCGGACTTGAAGGCGCGGCCCGGGCTATTGTCATACTACAAAGTGCCATGCCGGTAGCGGTGTCCAGCTATTTGTTTGCGCAGCAATACAAGCGCAAACCAGAAGAGGTCGCCGGGATGGTAGTCGTGTCCACAATGGTATCGTTCGTCACCTTGCCGCTTCTGCTGCTGGCGATATTTTGAAGGCGCGCATCGGAGAATTGCGCCATCCAGCTTGCCTATCCTAGTTAACGCGCCCACAAGATAATTAACGCAATCTCAGGAAAGTACAGATGAACGCGCCATGCGCCGAACCGGTAGTCACCGACCCCATCAAGGCCCAGCAGGACCAGGCCGGACCCCGCACCATGGAACGGGGCGATCCCGATTTCCAGGAAGACCTGGTCGATGCGGATTACGATGCACCGGTCGAACGGGCTTGGTTCGTTGACGTCGCGACGTTCGACTGGAATTGTTCCAAACACATCACTCATCGCTTTATAGAAGCCGACATCACGCCCGGCATCGGAATGTTGATAACGCGATTTCGCGATCTTGGAACACTGCCCGAACTCGCCGCCTGTTCCAAACCCGAATGAATCAGAACCAGCCTTTCTCTGTTCCCCCCATAGCTATCCGCCTGTTGATTGTTCTGGCGGTGATTCAGTTGGTGCGCGAAGTGCTGACGTCAGACACGGATGCCTATCTGATGTTTTATCTGGGCTTCAGTCTGTTCCGCGACGGCTTTTTCGATCCGGTATGGATTTACGGCGCGGTAACGTCGGTTCTGATGCATGGCGGATGGTGGCACTTGGCTTCGAATGCCATGTGGCTGGTGGTGGTGTCGCCGCAGATTGTGCCGCATATGAACAATCAGCGCTTTGTCGCCTTCTTTATGGTGACCGGGACTGCCGGTGCGGTATTTCATGCGCTCGTAAACTGGGGGGAACCGGCGTTTCTAGTCGGCGCGTCCGGCGCCGTGTTCGGCCTTCTGGGAGCCGGCGCCTATGTACTGGTCCAGGGGCAGGACGGGATTTCCCGCCCAACCGGCCGGGATATAGCCCAATACGTATTGCTGATGATGATCGTCAATGTTGGCTATGCGATGATGAGCGGCGGTGTTGTCAGCTGGGAAGCGCATGCGGGTGGTTTTTTCGCGGGGCTTTCCCTCTTTCCCCTTATGCGCCAGCGGCCGGAAAATCCGGATTAGGACAGACGGTTTCGAGTTATCAAAAATCAAAAAAAGGTGGCGCCTGGGCGCCCTTTTTTAATCCGTTCTAGCCCTCACTGCCTACCCGCCACCTAATAGGATCATCCCGTGGCCGGCTGGAAGGTAGTGAGGGTTGGCGCGATTTCGCCTAAGCCGAAACTATGTCAGTGCATCGCCGACCCGCCGTCCACCACAAGGGTCTGACCGGTGATGAAATCGGAATCAGATGACGAGAAAAAGACCAGCGTGCCAATCAGATCTTCCGGCATCTGTTCCCGTTTGATGGCCCGTGTCGCAGTGTTGCCGTCCTTGACCGCATCCCACTGCGGGTCGCCAATGACCTTTTCGCTCATGGTCAGCCCGGGCGCGATGCAGTTTACGGTGATCCCGTCGTCACCGACCTCGCGAGCCAACGCCCGCGTGAACGCGACCTGGGCACCCTTGGAACTGACATAATGCAGCAGCATCGGTGTGCCCTTGAACACGGTGCCAGACGCGATATTCACGATCTTGCCGTAACCGTTCTTTTTCATTTCCGGCACCACGGCCTTGGTGCAACTGAAAACGCCCCGTGTATTGATCTGCATCACCCGATCCCATTCGGCTTCATCGATATCCAGGAAAGACCCCTGATTCAGATCGGCGAATAGCGCGGCATTGTTCACGAGAATGTCGATCTTGCCGTAGGTGTCTAGGGTTTCCGCGACCATGGCATTGATGTTGTCCACATCAGTGACGTCGCAGTGAATGCCGACGGCTTCGCCGCCTGCCTGCTTGATGATGTTCACCGTAGTTTCGGTGTCAACGATATCGGTAACGGCGACTTTCGCGCCTTCGGTTGCCAGAACCTTGGCATATTCCACGCCGATACCCCGTCCGCCGCCGGTGACGATCGCCACCCGTCCATCAAGTTTTCCCATGCCGTTTCTCCCTGTTGATGTTCGTCTTTAACCGTTCACTGAAACTTGTTCGAAAATCCGGCGGCGTTCAAGGGTGAAAGAGGCTATCGCCAGTTGGGCGGGTGATATTGGACTTTACCGGTCACGATCTTTGTCGGCTAGATGAGGACGCGCCGCCCATTCTGGATTTGCGGGGTCAGGGCCCTGTTGCTGTGGGAAAATCTATTTTTTGATGAACTATATCGCCCGATTGTTGATCAGCTTCGCAAAATCAATCGTTAAGTCGCGCCATTTTTCCGGCTACGCCGCATTCCACCCGGTCGATGAAATCGTCGCGCCGAACGTGACCGGATCCGCGCAACTGTCAATTCTGGCGGGTTCGGGCCCGCGGCCAAGGTGAAGATGCCGGAGGCGAAAAGCTTTAAATACCTGAAGGGTGCCCTGGTTCGGCGGATAAAAATTGATTCCCCTTTTCCATCCCCGGCCGGGTATTCAAAATAGGGTTCTTGCCGGGGTTCTCCTCACGGGCCCTAATTGGTTAACGTTTGCTGAAGAACGGGGTTAGACCCCAAAAAAATAAACCGCATCCGAAGACATGGATGTTATCGGAAAACGACAGGAGTACCCGACATGACCGACACCGTGTATGACTACGTTATCGTGGGCGGGGGTTCCGCCGGGTGCGTGATGGCTAGCCGGTTGAGCGAGCGGTCCGCCAACAGCGTACTGCTGGTAGAGGCGGGCACCGACTATGCGCCGCATAATCTACCGGACCAGTTGCAGGACGGATTTGCGGGCGTCGCTTATAATGATCCGCGTTTTATCTGGAAGAACCTGCGGGTGATCGTCCCGCCGCGGCCGGGCAATGCGCCCGATACCCGTCCCGACAAACTGTATCAGCAGGGTCGGGTGATGGGCGGCGGCTCTTCGATTAACGGTATGATGGCCAATCGTGGCAGCCCCCTCGATTACGAAGACTGGGTCAGCCGAGGCGCCGCTGGATGGGCCTGGGAAGACGTGTTGCCGTTCTTCAAAAAAATGGAATCAGACCGGGATTTCGGCGGACCGTTCCACGGCAAGGATGGCCCTATCGGGGTGCGTCGCCTGTTTCCCGATATATGGCCGGGCTACACCACCGCCATTATGGAGGCGGCAAAGGCTGAGGGCTTCGACTACATCGAAGACATGAATGCCGATTTTTCCGACGGCTATTTCCCGGTGACGATCTCAAACATCGACGACAAGCGCGTCTCCGCTAATGTCGCTTATCTGACCATGGAGGTTCGCGCCCGGTCGAATTTCAACATTCTCGACCAGGCCGAGGTCCAGCGTCTTAACTTTGAGGGCACGCGTATTACCGGACTAACCGTCAAACGCCCCGAAGGCGAGCGCACAATCCGCGCGAACGAGGTTATCGTTTCCGGCGGCGCTACTCATTCCCCGGCGATCCTTATGAGGTCCGGCATCGGCCCTGCGGCGCAGTTGTCGCATCTGGGGATCGGCATCGTTGCCGACCGGCAGGGGGTCGGCCAGCATCTTATGGAACATCCCGGCGTGTCGATGGCGTCGTTCATGAAACCCGACGCGCGTCTGCCTGCCAGCATGCGCCGTCAGATGATAGCCTGCATGCGTTATTCGTCAGGCGTCGATGGGTGCGGGCCGGGTGATATGTTCATCGTGCCCACCAACAAATCTGCCTGGCACGCGCTGGGCGACCGGATCGGCGCGGTGATGGTGTGGGTAAATAATTCGTTTTCAACCGGCGAAGTCACCCTGCAATCTGCCGACCCTGGCGTTGAGCCTCATGTTGATTTCAACATGTGCTCCGATGAACGGGACCTGATCCGCATAGTCCAGGCCACTCGGATGCTGGCGCGTATGCATACACATCCGGCGGTCACCGATGCCGTTCACGACGTCTTTCCGGCCGCCTATTCCGAACGCGTGAGAAAGGTAGGGGAATTCAACAAATCCAACGCCTTGAAGACCCGCATTGCGGCGAGGTTGATGGATCTTGGCGGACCGGTCCGCCGCGCCTTTATCGACAAAGTCATCCGCGAAGGCCCGACATTGCAGGAACTCTTGGATGACGACGGGGTCATCGTCGACTGGATCAAGAAGACGGTGACCGGCCACTGGCACGCCTCCTGCACCTGCCGGATGGGGATGGCTGACGATCCTGACGCGGTTACCGATCCGTCAGCCAGGGTTTACGGCGCTGAAGGGCTACGCGTCTGCGATGCGTCGATCATGCCGCGCGTGCCCCGGGCGAACACGAATTTCCCGACCATGATGATGGCGGAAAAGGTGGCGGATACGATTTTGGCGGGAGGCTAGTTACCAGAGGCATAGAAGAGATCCTCGCTTGCGCGGGGATCGACTTTTATCCCTTTCGCGTGGACGCGGCGATCATTTCCACTTCGACCAGGAAATTCGGATCGGCGAGGCCGGCGACGATCAGCAACGTCGATGTAGGCCGGTTCTCGCCCAGATAATCGGTGCGCACCGTATTGTAGGCGGTCAGGTTAGCGGGGTCCGTAATAAAGTGCTTCACGTGGACCACGTCGCTCATTCGCAGCCGGTTGTGTTCTAGTACGGCGAGGCAGTTATTCCAGGCATTACGGGCTTGGGTTTCGAAATCGTCGGGAATATTGCCGTCGAAATCCATGCCCACCTGTCCGGCAACAAAGGTGAGTTTCGCGTCTTCCGGCACTTCCACACCATGGGCATACAGGCCCAGCGGCGGTTGCATCTTCTCGGGGTAAAATGCGCGATTTTCCATGACTGTATCCTCCGGAATGTCCCTGTTTTCTGCCTCTTCTATAGAAAGCCGCGGGCCTTGCCGCAAGCCGGGGCCGCACGATTATTTGAATCCGCGTGCCAAAACCCTTAGGATGCTATGTAAGTTTTGATACGGGAGCACACAAAATGTTTGTGAAAAATACCTGGTATGTCTGCGCTCAGCCGGAAGAAATCAATCGGACACCGATGTCGCGGACCATCTGTAACGAGAACATCGTGTTTTGGCGCAAGGAAGACGGCACGCCGCTGGCGTTCGAGGATCGCTGCTGCCACCGCCGGATGCCGCTGTCCAAGGGTAAGCTCGTGGGAGACAAGCTGGAATGTTACTACCACGGCCTGCAGTTCGACGAAGCGGGTAAATGCACGCATGTGCCGGGCCAGACCACGATCCCGCCGGGGGCCGAAGTCGGCACCTACCCTATTGTCGAAAAGTACAACTGGATGTGGATATGGATGGGCGATCCGGCGCTAGCCGATGAAGACAAGATCGTGCCCTATCCTTGGAAAACCGCCGACGACTGGGGCGACAAGGGCACCTATTTCTACGTTAAATGCGATTATCGCTTGGTCATCGACAATCTTCTCGATCTCTCGCATCTGGGCTTTGTGCACCGGTCGACCATCGGCAACGCGGCTGTCGCTGAAGCGGCGCGTATTCGTACGCTGAAAGAAGACGATTCCGTCACCGTGGCGCGCTGGACCGTCGGTCAGCCGCCGGCGCCGACCTATCAGAAGATGGGCGGCTGGACGGACGATGATATCGTCGACCGCTGGCAGATTATCGAATTCCAGATGCCGGGCGCGGTGCGCCTGTTCACTGGTGCGGCCAAGGGCGCCGCCGAAGGCAAGGATTTCGGTTTTACCGATATCGACCTGCCAGTGCCAGAAGGCGGGTTTGGGTTCCACAACCTGAACTTCGTAACGCCGGAAACCGAAACTACGACCCACTATTTCTGGTCCAACGCCTATCAGATTGAAGGCAAGCCGGTCACCGAAGAAATGACCGAAATGTCCTACAAACAGATCTTCACGGCGTTCCATCAAGATTGGGAAGTTTTCAACAAACAGCAGGAAAACTGGGACGATCGTCCGACGATCGACACTATTCAGGACGCTGGCTCCATCGCTGCCCGCGCAATGATCGACCGCGCGGTCGCTGAAGAGCAGGGTGAGATAGCGGTCGCTGCCGAATAAACCAGGCTTTTGAGGCTATGAAATTCGGCGGGCCTTTGGCCCGCCGTTTTTTATGTACCCGCTACAATTCGCTTGTATATGGGAACAGCGATCAGGGGCAGGGTATAGATCGGAAACTGGCCTACTACGAAATAGACTAGAAGGTCGTATGATGCACTCTCCGAGACCGCCGCTAAAACCAGCGCAACATTGGTGTTCCCGGTCACCAGACCCACCGTTATGGCCGCCCGCCGGCCCAATTTCCAGAAAGCATAGGCCGCAAAAATCTGCAGTACGATGTTGATGGCGAAGGTCGTCGCGGTGACGATTACCGTGAAGGCAGGTTTTTCGGCGGCGTAGTCTGGGAAGCCGGACATCAGCGACACTGCAACGCCTACCATACCGAACACCATGATGCCGTCCATCCGTGCAGCCTGCGCTTCTAAAAACGCAGGCGACATGACCCGCCGGGCGATGAAGGCTATCAAAAAGCTAGCACCCACGATACGACCAAGCCGCCACATCAGCTCCCATACCGTGACGTCCAGTTCGATCCCCAGCAGCCACAGCGCCAGCGGTGGCAGGGTGAAGGGGACCAACGCGTAAGAAAGGACTGTGATGATCAGGGCCAGTGCTGCGTCGAGTCCGAAGAGCACGCATAACGCCGGTGCCGACATGATCGGGGTAGTCAGTGCGTGGAACACGATGCCCGCCCCCAAGGGACCATCGATCCCGACGCCCCGAGCGAATAACCAAAGAACAAGTGGCGCGACGCCCATCGAAAATACGAAGATGATGGCGATCAGGCCCGGCCGGCGCAGGTAATCTTTCAGTGCTGCCGGATCGATGCGCATCATCGACAGTGACAGGTTCATGATGATCAGTGCTTCCAGCCATGGCGCTAACGCATCGGCTAGTGGCTGCCATACGATACCGCCGAACACGCCGGCCGCCAGCATCCAAGTCGCCCGTTTTGCAACCCAGTCGAGACCGGCCAATAGGGTCAACGGATCAGGCCTGTGTGCCGATCAGACGCCGGTAAATTGGCAGCGCCACGACCGGTAAAAAATACATTGGCACCTGTCCGAGTACGAAATAGGCGATCAGCTCCGCCGATGCCTTGTCCGCCAGTACCACCATTACCAGGCCCAGATTTGTATTGCCCGTGACCAGCCCGATGGTCAGCGCTTCGCGACGACCCATCTTCAGGAAAACAAACGTGCCGAATATCTGCATCGCGATGTTGGCAGCAAACGCGGCGGCCAGCGTCAGCAGCACGTAATCCGGCCGGGCGGCGACGAAGGGCGTGATGCCATCCATGATGCCCAGGCAGAAGATGATGACGAACACGACGCCCAGCCCGTCGACAGCTCGCGCATTACGGGTCAGAGTTTCCCTGCTGAACACCCAGCGGCGCAGGACGAAAGCGGTCGCAGCAGGTAATGCAATGGTCGCGAACAGGCGGATGAACATGTCGAAGATGCTCACCCCCAGATCGAAGCCGATCAGCCACACCGACAGTGTCGGCAGGGTGAACGGCACCACGGCATAGGTGGACACCATCGCCGCGACGGCGAGGGCGGAATCTAGCTCCAGAATGTTGGCGATGGCGATGGCCGATGAAATCATTGGCGCAGCCGCCATCAGAACCAGACCCTGTTCAAGGCCCGGGGGAAAGTCCAGCGGCGTGATCAGTAGCCACATCAGCACGGGCGCGGCGATAAGGTTGACGATAACGATGGTGGCAATCACCCCAGGCCGTCGGGCATAGGACCGAAGCCGGTCGACGTCGAGGCGCACCATGGCAATCGCCAGCAGGATCACCATCGAATGCAGAATATAGGGGCCAAAAAACTTGGCGACCGGTTGGGCGACAAAGCCCACGACCAGCGCCCCCGCCATCAGCCAGGTGGCGGCGTTTGCAATTCGTTCGAAAACACCGTGGATCAAAAGGGAGTGCCGTCCAGCTTGGTAAAGCTGCGATGGTCATCCGCGGTACGGTTCATGATCATGTCGTCATCGGGGTATTTCACCTGTTCGCCGTCCGAGCGGTTGCCAACTTCCAGAAACCGGACAAGCGCATCGGACCGGTTTTCCAGCCGGTGAGCGTCCTCCGATGCTGCCGGGAAACAGGCGCACATGCCGGGTTGGAGTTGCTGTTCCCCTGCGTCGGTAACAAGTATCGGCGTGCCTTCGACAATGTAGATGAATTCGTCTTCTGCCGAATGCCAGTGCCGTAGTGCCGAAAAGGCGCCCGGTTCCAGATCGGTCAGGTTGACACCGAATTTGGTTAATCCGTGCGGATCGCCAAGCGCGCGCCTCGATTTACCGCTCAAAACCTTATCGTTGGGAGGGGGGTAGGGGTTACGCACGAACGCTTCGACGCTAAGCGGATCGAAGGCGGGACCGTTTCCGTTGTCTGACATTTTCAGCTCCTCAGCTTGGTAGGTAATCGGCGAGGTCTACATCATCGAAGCCTTTCGGCATTGCCATCGTAAACCGCTTTCGGCCTTCCGGATCGGTTACCGCCGGTTTGGTGGCATCGATCAGGGTTTTGGTGCCGATCCGGTGCATGGCGCTCTGGCCGGGGACGATGTCGGACACGTTGTCCAGCGACCAGGTGCGCGCATTGGGAATTTTGATGACGTCGCGTTCCGCATGTACCCGCGTGGTCATCGACCAGAATACCTGGCGCATGTCCGACGCATCGATGTCCTCGTCCACGGCAATAGCCAGTTTCGGATGCATCTGCGGGCCTGATAGGGCCGCCATCAGGGCGGTCTTGGCCTGTCCTTCGACGCGGGGGCGCAGCTTGATGACCACCGCCATCATGCCTGCCAGCCCCAGGCAGCGGAGATCTAGCAGATCCAGCCCGCCTTCGACATTTTTCAGATGCTCCCACAGCAGCATGTCGATGGCGGTCGCCACCAGTGCCTGGGTATCGGTCATCGGCGCACCGCACTGCATGGCGTAAAACACCGGCCTCTCGCGGCGGGGGATGCATTTGATGTCCAGATACTGGGTAAAACCTTCCATGGCATAACCGCCGGACCCTTCGCCGAAAGGACCTTCCGGCGTGTGGGCATCGGGCGGTATTTCCCCCTCCAGAATCATCTCCGCTTCCGCCGGTACTTCCATGTCGATGGTCTCACACTTTACCAGCCGGACCGGTTCCCCCATCAGCGCGCCAGCCACGGTTAGCTCGTCGACCCCGTAGGGCGCGGTGTAGGACGACGAAAAATAGATCGACGGATGCGC
>MDTA01073442.1_pt1 | contig 12567 bp, 5 predicted proteins | sample 811151 | NCBI WGS metagenome assembly MDTA01 (sample SAMN05326648, study PRJNA326480) | marine metagenome | isolation source: seawater | place: Indian Ocean: South | collected 2010
CGATTGGGCGCTGGCCATCGGGCGTCTCGCTGAGTGCCCGAGTGTTAGCGTGAAGTTTTCCGGACTTACGACGGAAGCTAACAAAGGAGAATCTGACGCATTAGTCTACGCGCCTTATTTGAAGCATTTGTTCTCTGCTTTTGGCGAGGACCGAGTTATGTGGGGGAGTGACTGGCCCGTTGTGAATTTGAGTACCAGTGCCCAACAGTGGTTTGAAGTTAGCGAGGGGCTCACGCGTGGTTTATCTGTCGGGCATCGGCAGAAATTTTGGTCCCGGAATGCACAGGTGTTTTATGGTCTTGATTGTTAAATGTGAGTTTGGTTATGCACGCAAACCGTAAAGATATATCCATAGTCACTGGATCGGGAAGCGGTATCGGTAGAGCGATTGCCCTGAAACTCGCCAATGAAGGTTTTCATGTGGCCGTGATAGATTTGGATGAAACCGCCGCCAGATCAACAACACGGGATATAGTTTCGCAGGGAGGCACCGCGGAGCACTTTCACGTTGATGTGACGGATCAGTCAGCCATGCGATCCGCGGTAAACGATATCGCGGCGGCGGGGCGCATAAAAGGATTGATCAATTCCGCAGGCATCGCCTGTATCGGATCGCTGGCGCAGACGTCTACTGCAGATTTCGAACAAGTGTTTAATGTTAACGTTCGAGGCGTCTACAACGGTATGTTCGCAGTCTTACCCCTCATGTTGGAATATGAATCAGGTGTAATTATCAATATGGCGTCGGTCGCTGCTACTGTTGGCATCCGGGATCGCTTTGCCTATTCGATGAGTAAGGGTGCTGTGTTAAGCATGACTCTTAGTGTCGCGAAGGATTATGTGGATAAGGGGATCCGGTGCAACTGCGTTTCTCCAGCCAGGGTTCACACTCCCTTTGTGGACAATTTTCTTCGAGATAACTATCCGGAGATTGAGCGCCCAGCTCTATTTGAGCAACTGTGTAAATCCCAGCCGATAGGCCGGATGGGCACACCGGAGGAGGTGGCCGCACTAGTGAGTTTCCTGTTAAACGACGAGGCTTCTTTCATCACCGGGAGCAATTTCCCTATTGACGGAGGGTTCGTCACCTTAAACAACTGAGGTTCAGAAATGAAACTATTACGATATGGGGAGACAGGATTAGAGAAGCCGGGATTGCTGGACACCGACGGAAACATTCGCAGCTTAGCTGGCCACATTACCGATATCGATGGCAGCGTAATCACGCCAGAAGGCCTTGACTCGTTGCGGGCACTTGACTGGACAAAGTTACCGCTGGTCGAGAGCGATGTGCGACTGGGCGCGTGTGTCTCAAATGTGGGTAAGTTCCTGTGTATTGGACTTAATTTCGAGGATCATGCACGTGAATCCAATATGCCGGTACCTGATGAACCGGTTGTGTTCTCAAAATTTACGACTGCTATCTCTGGTCCCAATGATGCTATTTTGAAGCCTCGCGGCAGTACCAAACTAGACTGGGAAGTTGAACTGGCCGTGGTGATTGGAAGAGAGATACGCTATGCGGGCATAGAAGAGTCCGAGCAAGCTATTGCGGGATATTGTGTTTGCAACGACGTATCCGAGCGTGAGTTCCAGCTAGAACGGTCCGGCCAGTGGGATATCGGTAAAGGCTGCGATACTTTCGGTCCTCTGGGTCCTCATCTGGTAACCAAGGACGAGATTGCCGATGTACTAAATCTTGCCATGTGGTTGGAGGTCAATGGACGCAGGTATCAGGACGGCAGCACCAGAACAATGATCTTTAAGCCCGCATTTATTGTATCTTTTCTCAGTCAATACATGACCTTGATGCCCGGTGATATCGTTAGCACGGGCACGCCACCAGGTGTAGGTTTGGGCCAGCAACCACCAACTTTTTTAGAAGTGGACGATATCGTGACATTGGGCATCGAGGGGCTGGGAGAGCAGCGGCAAATTGTGTGTGCGGCGTAGGGCGCCTCGGCATCAGTCATGGTTAGCGCAATAGTTTTTTGAGGGCGCAATGTTTGAGAGCATCGAGCCCTACTATGGGTCATTATGTCTCACGCATAATCAACGCAATCACAGGGCAGTTTTGGTCTGTACGCCGAGTGTAGAGAGTGTCACGGTGATACAAACGAAAGCGCAATCACCAGATCGGTCAGGCATCCTACGCCCGCTGTAACGTATCTAATAGATCGCTGTAAAGGGCTTTGGATAGGTACTCATGCACTTATTGTCGCCGAAATACAACCAGGTCTTCATGCGATAGCGCTCCGCGGCAGCTAACAGGCTACGGTAACGAACTAACTCTCCTTTGGAGTTGCAACCGGGTGAGGCGAAGAAGGCCATGTAGGGGGCACACTTAGTAGTTGAATTGATAGCGCGAACAAATATGCCTTCAGAATGGCCCTGATCCCAACGGACGGCGCCGGACACGGCAAGCACGAAAACCCCGTATGCTCAGGGTTTCCCGCATTGCTTCGGGTCAGGTTGGACCCTTATTTGGTAGAGGCGGCGGGAGTTGAACCCATATTCGCCAACCCATATAAATCAGTGACTTGCGACGCTGTACCACCCCGCTTAAGCCCCAGAATGTAGCAGAGAATGTAGCACCGTCTAAAAGGGCCGGGGCAGGTGGCCAGACCCTATGGTAGCGATATAAAGGATGGTTGGACTTGATGCCGTGCTGAAGGTGTAGAGTATCGAGGTGTGAGTCAAGGCCAGCGCAGATTAAATGGAGCTGACAGTTGATCAAGCATTGCAACGAGGAGTTGCGGCGCACAAGGAAGGCAGGCTGCAGAACGCTGAGCGATTTTACCGCGCCGTCTTGCAGATTCAGCCAAAACATCCGGATGCTAACCACAATTTAGGTGTGCTGGCGGTTTCAGTTGGGAAGATTGAGGAGGCATTACCGCTGTTAAAGCAGGCGCTGGATCTAAACCCTGAAAAAGAACAGTTCTGGTTGAGCTACCTTGATGGACTTATAAGGGCAGGGAAGGCTGATGCGGCCACGCGGGTTGTAGCCGACGGCAAGCATCTTGGAGTTGCCAAAGATAAGTTAAGTGCACTAAGTGAACGAATCAGGCAAATTCCGCCTCAGCGTGCGCAGACAGATACGGAAACATTTGTGGCACCCGAAACAAACGAAACAATGCTTACTACAGAAAGCCGCAAAAACCGAGTGATGAGAGACGACGTGTTAGGGACAGAACCGTCGCAAGATCAAGTTCAAAGTGTCATGAAACAATATCAAGAAGGCCGCCTACCTGAAGCGAAGATGTTGGCAGCGTGGCTTGTTGAGAAATATCCTAATCACCAATTTGGCTGGAAAATGCTAGGTGCTGTTCTCGTGCGAATGGAGCGGTTCCACGAGTCTTTAGACTTTCAGAAAAAGTCTGTGGAGTTGGTGCCTCACGATGCAGACGCGCACAACAATCTAGGTGTCACGCTCCAAAAACTGGGGAGTTTGGATGCGGCTGAACTTTGCTATCGGCAGGCCATAGCCTTCAAACCGTCTTATGCCGAGGCATACTACAACTTGGCTAACACGCTCCAAGAGCAAGGTAGATTTAAAGATGCAGAGGCATGTTATCGGCAAGCCTTAGAGTTGAGACCTGATTACCCTGAGGCGCACAGTAACTTGGGGATCACGCTAAAAGCCATTGGCAAGTTAGGGGAGGCTATAAGGCACTATGCTGAGGCAATTATCCTGAGTCCAGATTTTGCCGCCGCAAAATTAAATTTAGGTTCAGCCTTAACGATCGCAATTTTCGATCACTCTGAACCTAGGCTTTATCCACCAATCATTGATTTGCTCACAACTGGAAGTTTTGTGCGTTCTCGCGAAGTCGGTCGCGGAATTACAAGCCTCCTGCGACGGGATTCTCTCATTGAAACTTTGTTGGCTGAGAACAACCCTCCCAGCGATCTGAAAGCAGTCATGACTGCGATTTACACCCTTGACAAACTTCCGCTCTTACACGAAATGATGCGCATTTGTTCTCTGCCCGATACAGCGTTGGAAACGATTTTTGTATCTATTAGGAGAGTACTGCTTAAGGAGCGCAATACGCTTGAGGCGTCACCTCAGGTAGTCACTTTTTTGTCCACGCTGGCTCTACATTGTTTCACGAATGAGTTTGTTTATCCCGAAAGCGAGGAAGAAGAAAAACAAGTAGACAACTTAGGGGACAAGATCTCGACGAAGGTCATGCTGAACAAACAGCCTAGCCTCCTGGAGGTACTGTGTTTTGCCGCTTACCGCCCGCTACACCACAACGATTGGGTCACACAGTTAGCAGTGCTTGATCAATGCGAGGATATAAAGAGGCGGCTAGTAGAAGAACCGTTAATTGAGCGGGAAATTTCAAGAGACATTCCATCATTGGGGAAGATATCAGACAACGTCTCTACCATAGTTAGAGAGCAGTACGAGGTGAACCCGTACCCTCGCTGGGTGAGATTGGCGATGCCTCTGGGTACCGTGTCTTTGGATTGGCTTTGCCAAGAATTCGAGCTAAAGCAACTGCAGTGTCGTGGGGTAAGTCGACCCGCTGCGACCGAAATATTGGTAGCAGGTTGTGGTACTGGACAGCATGCGATCGGAGTTGCCTCACGTTTTACCAACTGTAAAGTTACCGCCGTCGACTTGAGCGTAGCTAGTTTGGCATACGCCCAGCGAAAAACACGCGAGCTTCTAGTCGAAAACATAGAATATTTACAAGCTGATGTTTTAGATCTCCACAAGCTGAAAAGACAGTTCGACATAATACAAAGTTCGGGTGTGCTCCATCACATGCAGGATCCGATGGAAGGCTGGAGAGCGCTGACAAACTTATTAAGGCCCGGAGGCTGGATGAAGATAGGGCTTTATAGCGAGCATGCGAGACGACCGATTACTAGACTCAGATCAGAGGTTGCATCACTGGATATGCCAGCGTCAAAGGCTGAAATCAAAAAATTCAGACAATTAGTAATTGAATCAGAAAGGGAGGAACATCGCCGTATTACCGAGTTCACAGACTTTTACAGCTCGAGTGAAATTACTGATTTGATATTTCATGTGCAGGAACAAAATTTCACTTTGCCGCAAATCGAGAATTATCTAAACGAGCTGGGTTTGGAATTCAGCGGGTTCGAGAGCAAAGAAATCGTCGCCGAATTTCGACGCTACTTTGGAGATGGAGCAGATATTTACGATTTATCGCTTTGGGATCGCTTTGAAAGACATAATCCTAATACATTCACTTCAATGTATCAGTTCTGGTGTCAGAGGTCAGCATAGAGGTGCAGCTTGGAAGCTTGATTCTCGGCGTTATCCTTACAGAACCTGAGGGGCGTCTTTGGACAATCTACAGTCTGTGCCTGCGTCAAACGTCTATTATTGAGGCGATTCTAGAGTGCTTCGCGAGTCCAAGTGGGAAAGTTGCCAAAAGTATGCAAGCAACTAGGGATACTGCCAGAGCTCGCAGACACGCAATGCGACACGACACAAATCAGCTGCCCATACTAGTCAGACGCCTATCTCTGCTGAACAACATCGCGTCTGGATGTAGTCATCGGAACTGCGAGTGTAAGTAGAATGCAAACTTACTGGCCCCCCACAGAAGGGACGGAGTTATCTGCCATCGTGGTCGTGCTAGTCTCCGCCCATTTACATTAGATAAATTCAGTAGGCAGCTTGGCACCAAATTCACGATCCATTCGCACAAACAGACGCAACCGCCTTACCGAAGAATATGGTGGCCCAATTTATAGATGTCTAGCGATTAACAAAGCAATCGCTGCCTAAATGTAAACTCCGAATTTAAAGATGTGAAACTTGCCACCCTCCAGTGGACGCCATTGTCTGAACGAGATGCCTTTGCATTAGCATTTAAATGTAAGACCACCAGCTAGAATATTAGAGAAATTGAGTTTTAGGGGCCTGTATGGAACTTACAATTGATCAGGCTCTTCAACGAGGGGTCAATGCACATCGGAACAGCGAATTCAAAGAGGCTGAACGTCTATACCGAGCGATATTGCAGGTTCAACCTAATCATTCAGATGCCAATCACAATCTTGGTGTTTTAATAGTGGCTGTTGGCAAGGTTGCCGATGCACTGCCGCTGTTTAAAACCGCTCTTGAGGCCAAGCCAAACGTAGAACAGTATTGGCTTAGCTACATTGATGCACTCATTAATGAAAATAAGTGTGAAGAGGCACAACGGGTTTTAGCAGATGGAAAAAGATCCGGCATAAACTCGACAAAGCTTACGGCTTTGGAGGGCCGACTTCCCTCACCACTGAGAGAGACAGTACCGCCACCAGGCCTGCTAGCTAATGCTTTAAAACTTTATCAGAATGGTCACCTCACAAAAGCTGAAGATTCAGCAAGGTCGCTAACGCAGGAGTTCCCCAATCACCTCTTCGGCTGGACCTTGCTTGGGGCGATACTTAACAAGACGAATCAGCTTCACGAGTCAATGGCTGCAATGCAAAAGTGCATTCAGTTGGCGCCAACAGACCCGGCAGCTTTCAATAATCTTGGCAGCACTCTGCGGCGTCTGGGTAAGCTAGAGAAAGCTTTAGTGAGTCTTAGGCAGGCGATTAAAATAAATCCGAGGTTTGCCGAGGCACATAACAATCTGGGCAACACGTTGAGGCAACTGGGTCGGCTCGAGGAATCAGAAGCAAGTTTTCGACAGGCGCTTGAACTTAATCGAAGCTACGCAAAAGCCTATAACAACCTTGGTCTTACCCTCCAGCAAGCAGGTAGGATAGAAGAAGCCCAAGTCAGTTTTAAACAGGCATTAACCCATGAGCCAGACTATCAGGAAGCCCATGTAAATATGGGGCAGGCGCTCAGCGCTCAGGGCGATCTTCAGCAAGCTCTCGAGTTTTTCAAAGGTGCGCTTTCAATAGGCCCTGGTGATGATTACGCCTATAGAGTCATTGCTGGAGTGCTCAAAACCAGTCGATTTCATAAATGCGACAGGAGTCTTTATCCTTTGCTGAGGGACGTCCTACTTAGCGGAAATTATGTAAGGCCAAAAAAATTAGCCACTGCTATCTTAGACTTACTCAGTCACGACGAGCTAATTATTCAATTGCTGGATGACAACTCCGCGGGTGTCAGTACCGGTACCACAATATCTGCGATAGAGACGCTACACAGCCTCCCGATACTGCATGACTTGATGCGCATTTGCCCATTACCTGATCTTCCACTCGAGAGACTTTTTACGTCTATGAGGCGCACTCTTCTCCTAAACATAGGTGAGCTCGAGCAGACAGACAGGCTTCTGCAGTTTCAAGAAACGCTTGCCCTCCACTGCTTTACCAATGAATACGTCTATTATGAAGCGGCCGACGAGATGTCCCACATCAACGCTTTAGAGCACAGAATAACCGAATGCATTTCACTCGGAGGTGAGCCTAAAATTTCCGATGTTCTGTGCTTGGCGTCTTACCGCGCACTGCACAAATATGGTTGGTGCGAGAGCATACAGATAGTCAACCAGTTGCCAGAAGTTAAAAGACGACTCGTTGAAGAGCCTCGAGAAGAGAATTTAATAGCAAGCAACATCCCAGTTTTACAGGACACCAATAATCAGATATCCATTAAGGTAAGGAAGCAGTATGAGGAAAACCCCTATCCGAGATGGGTAAAATTCTCAGGGGGCTTTAAAAACATCTCGGTCATAGAATTCGTGAGCGACGTTGGCCTTCGGCTTAAGGATAAAAATATTCTGGGGATTGATTCTCCAGAGATACTGATAGCTGGTTGCGGCACAGGGCAGCAATCTCTAGAGACAGGCTGTTGCTTTAGCAATTGTGAAGTATTAAGCGTCGATCTAAGCGCCCGAAGTCTTGCCTACGCAAAGCGGAAAGCAGACGAAATCGGCGCAAAAAACCTGCACTTCTTGCGGGCCGACATTTTGGATCTGGAGAGGCTTGGCCGGCAATTCGACATTATCGAATGCTCTGGGGTTTTACATCATATGGATGACCCAATCGAAGGATGGCGTGTGCTTGTTCGCTTATTAAGAACGGGCGGCTTAATAAATATAGGGTTATATAGTGACTTGGCTCGGCGTCACGTAACACAAGTTCGAGAAGAAGTGGCGGCTCTAGGTGTTGGTGCCTCTGAATCGGAAATCCGTAACGTCAGACATTTGATTACTCAATCACAACAAACGGAACACAAGAGGCTGCTTGAGTCTCCTGACTTCTTTGATCTGAGCTCAGTGAGAGACTTACTTTTCCATGTGCAAGAGCATCGATTCACAATTCCCCAAATACAAAAGTACCTGACTGATCTGAAACTGGAATTCTGCGGTTTTGAGAGCAAAGAGATAATCAGTAAATTCAAACGTTTTCACGGTGAAAATTCAGATATTCGTGATTTATCTCTTTGGGCACTTTATGAAGAAAATGATCCTCTTGTCTTTTCTGGCATGTACCAGTTTTGGTGTCAGAAAATTTGAAGCACGCCTCTAGTGCGTTCTGGCAAATGATTGGGCGTTTACGCTCCTCAATTGATACTTAGACGACACAGCCAAAACCTACGTTGCTCCTACAACACCCCATCAAGCCCAACCAAACCTATACATCCTAGAGTAGCTTCATGGTCATCTGCCTTGGTGTGGCAGCAATATTGATAATACCAAACAGTCCCTTTACGGATTAGGTGGCTTTAGGAAATGCTTGGTTTTCAGAAATATTTTAAGAGAAGTGGTGCCTTGGTCCAGACATGATCAAGCCTCAGGGCACCAGCTAAAGATATTTAAAATATCCAACTTCTGGTAAGACCTCTGATGCCTCAGATGGCTTTTGAATTTTGGGAAGGGAATGATGCACAAACAGCAGCCTTTAAAAGAAGAGTTATCCTACTCACAAATATCTCGAGGGCGGAATCGGCAACCGAAGAGGTAGAGATCACATGATGCGTTGCCTCTCAATGGAAAGACTAAAGACTAAGGAGACACTACCCCGATCCTAGGTGATCTAGCGCACCATTAAGGTAAGGACGATAGCGCTCCCAACGATCCGAGCTACCCTTATAAACCGGCTTCCTCACCTGAACGCTCGATGCTGTAGCAACCTGTCTTTTATTGCTTTGTGGCGACAGGCATGCGTCTTCCCAGCTCAGATCTAGATGTTCAATTAGTTTACGTGTCTCTTGATTCTGATTGGCAGTAAGACTCTCGTACTCCAAGTCATAAATTCTCTCGCCAAGTGACTGCTGCCAATACCGCATGAGATCCGAGTATTCGTTGTAATAGTGCAAAATATCGCTGAGAGAATAGCAGTAGCTAAGCCCCTTCTTGGCAAAATACATCGTGTAATTTGCCCAAACGACTGCCGCAGTGCGCCTCTTTACATGAATTATTTTAGCCTCAGGAAAAACTGAAGCGATCAGTCCCAAAAAACGAAAGTTTTGCGGCATCTTGTCGGTTAGATAAATATGGTGCCTCCATTTAGGCTGCGTGGCACCCAAGTACTGCTCCCTGAATTGTTTCATGGCGGCAATGTTTACGGTAGATATGCCAGACGCCAATTCACCGCCGTGCTTAGCTACGAACGGTAACTCTCCGCCACCAGCTACTAGTGAATGCGAAGAAATAATCTGCTCAACTAATGTTGTGCCAGACCGAGGCATTCCTACGATAAAAATGGGGAATTTCGCGGGAGTGATATCTTTCTCTTCCAGCCTTTTCGCCGCTAAATTTGCGTAATTGAATTTCAGCTTCTCAAACGATTCTGTGACTAGCGCCCTGTCATGGCCTAAATGCTTTCGTCGCAGGGCGTTGCCCTCAGAGTAGTACTCAAATGCAGCCGCAAAATCACCGAGATTTTCACAGACAGTTGCCAGAGCAAAGCATATTTGACATCGATGCTCTTCGGACAAGCTGTTGTTTTGATGTAAGTCGCGCATCTGTAAAACTTCTCTGTCTTTCGCATCAAACTTTTTTATGGCAGAGAGAGCTTGGTAGGCTTCAGTGTAGTCTGGTTGAAGTGCTATAGCTTGGCTGTAGCTCGCCTTGGCTTCTTCCAATTTGCCCAACGACCTAAGCGTATTACCCAAATTAGTTTGAGCCTTTGCGTAAGCGGGCATTAAATCGATAGCGGCTTTGTAGCTCGACTCAGCTTCGGTCAGTTGGCCAAGCTCTTCAAGCGTAGTACCCAAATTATTGAAGGCTTCGGCAAAGTGAGGCTCGTGGATTATCGCTTGCCTGAAGCAGGTCTCTGCCTCGTCTAATTTACCTCGCCCCATTAATGTTGTTCCCAAATTGTTGAGGACTTCGGCATTGCTGGGCCTAAATTCCAAAGCCCGCCTGAAACAATTTTCGGCCTCTTCTAATCGACCCAAGTCATGTAGCGCATTGCCTAGGTTGTTGTGGGCTTCTAGAAAGTCCCACCTGAGGGCTATGGCTCGTTCGTAACTCCCTACGCATTCATCAAGTCTACCCGCTGATTTGAGCATGTTACCCAACTCATTATGGGCTTCCGTAAAGTCTGGCTTTAAAGCTAAGGCGCGTTTGTAGGTTGCTTCAGCCTCCTCTATTCTGCCTCGTTTTTGAGATACATTGCCCAGATTAAAAAGGCTTTCAGCATAATCAGGCTTCAACGCGACAGCTTTCTTGAAATGATCCTCGGCGGCGTCCGTCCTACCTAATTGCAAGAGCGTGACCCCTAAATTGTTGTGAGCTTCGGCGTCTTGAACAGCTAGCTCCACCGACTTTCGCTCAGCCTTTAGAGCCTCGTTTAGTCTGCCTGTCTTTTTAAGGACTGCACCCAGTACTTTCCAACCAATTTGCTGGGCGGGAAATTTCCTTGTCAAGGATCTTGCTAATAACTCAGCATCCGCAAGGCGGTCGTCCTGAAAATATTCTCTCAAAAGACGAATTTGCTCCGCCGATGGCATTGAGTTTGATGATGTTCCGTCTAGCATTTTTCAATGGTTCTATTTTTTGTTCAGGTCTGTGTTTCTGTGGGCCCTCATGTTGCTCCCAAAATTTTTGTTGATGACAAATGTTGTCAGATTGATTTGCCTTGCGCCCGTAGCCATTTTTGCGCCGGCGACACAGTTTAAAAGGACGGTCGCTAGGCCGTTCGTCGCTTGCTGGAGCTGCTCTAATTTAGTGAACCCAGCTACGTACCCTAAGAAAGCTTTTTTGCTCCGGGGTTGACACTCAGACCGAACCGGAAGGACGGCAGAGCCTCCAACATCATGCTACGTGACGCGGTCAATAAAACCAAATTTGGATCGGCACCTCGATAATTCGATTGTGTCTGAAGAATAGCAAGTGAGGTATGCCCTTCAGCAAAGCTCTGCCTACCGATGAAGCCATTCGACTCTAAGTGTGCCATTCTGACTCATGGCTGCTTCAGACTCTGAAAACCTGATCAAGTCCGGCCGCATACGCACCCGAGATTTTCATTACTCGCCTTCATTTTTTAATGCTGCTCCGCTCCATGGTTTACGCCCACCTTCGCTGCCTATTTACGCATTATTTTTCCACGCTACACACAATATAGAAGTCATCGAGGCAATCGAACGTCACGAACTTCTATTTTTAAACAACCCACGATAAGTCGATCATCCCGCAAATCGAAGTATGGAATACCAACGAGGCAAGCATGCGAGAAGGCTCCGAAGAAGTTGATGGTTTTAGCGAGTACTATTTAGCATCAAAATGGTCAAATACACCGTTGAGATACGGACGGAAACGCTTCCATCGCTCAGAGCTGCCCCGATACACGTGCTTTCTAACTTGCGCAAAAGAGGCCGTATCAACCCCCCTTTTGTTCTTCTGAGGAGACATGCAAGCGTCATCCCAATCTAGCCCGAGGTGGTCAACTAATTTACGGGTTTCCTCTTCCTGATCCTCTGTGAGGACCTCATAATCCAGATCGTAAATTCTGTTCGGCAGTTCCTGATGCCAATATTTCATTAGATCTAGGTATAAGTCGTGATGGTGCAAAATGTCGTGAATATCATAGCAATAGGTCAGGTCTTCACTATCAAAGTATTGCGTATAATTCGCCCAGCACACCGCGGCAGGATCTCTTTTGACATGAATGATCTTTGCGTCAGGTAAAGTGGCAGCGATCAGGCCAATCATAAGAAAATTATGCGGCATCTTATCTATAACAAAAGGATTGCCCTCTGAGCGTTGCTCCAGGGCGCCAAGGTACTGCTCTCTGAAAGTCGTTAGTGCGATCGGATCTGCTGGTGTTGGGCCAACCACTAATGAGCGTCCGTAGTGAGCCACAAAGGGCAATTCGCCCGCTCCCGTAACTTGTTGATGCGATGAAATTATTTGCTCTACCAGTGTTGTCCCAGAACGAAGCATACCGACTATAAAAACAGGGGAGTGTTCAGAAGAAATAGTCTCGGATTCTAGTGCATACGCAGAAATGCGTGGGTAACTCGCTTTGAGCCTTTCAAACAACTTCTTATCCTGTGTTTTGTCATAACCCAACTGTCTTTTTCGTAGAGCATTCCCATCTGCATAGAACTGAAAAGCAGCAGCGCAGTCTTCTAGATTGTCAGACGCTCTTGCTAAAGCAAAGCAGATGTGACAGCGATCACTC
>MDTA01101750.1_pt1 | contig 12567 bp, 12 predicted proteins | sample 811151 | NCBI WGS metagenome assembly MDTA01 (sample SAMN05326648, study PRJNA326480) | marine metagenome | isolation source: seawater | place: Indian Ocean: South | collected 2010
ATGCTAAAGTATTTTTTGATAAATTTAAAACAAGTAAATTAAAGTCTAATGAAGTATGTTTTACATTTGATGATGCTATTAAAAGTCAAATTGATATAGCTTTGCCTGTTTTAGAAGAATTAAAAATAAAAAGTTTCTTTTTTGTTTATACATCTATATTCGAAAATAAACCTGATTACATTGAGGTATATCGTTATTTTAGAATGAATTACTTCAAAGATATAAATGAATTTTATTCAAGTTTTTATAAAATTTTAAATAAAGATCTAAAACAATTTTTAAAAATTTACGAAAAAGAAATAAATCAGAAAAAAAAAGATTTACCACATTATTCTATAGAGGATATAAAATTTAGACTTGTTAGAGATAAATTTTTAGAAAAAAAAGAGTACGAAGATTTAATGTTAAAAATGATGAAAGAAAAGAAATTTAATTACTCTGAAATATTTTCAAAATTATTTTTCAACAAAAATGATTTGATTAATTTAGATAAACTTGGACATTTGGTAGGTTTACATAGCCACAATCACCATACTTTAATTGAAGAGTTAAGCTTCGAAGAACAAAAAAAAGAGTATGAACTATGTTTAACAAAAATTTCAAAAATTTTAAATAGGCAAGAAAATGATATAAAATTTATGTCTCATCCTTGCGGTAGTTACAATAATAATACATTAAAAGTATTGGAGGAATTAGGTATAGAGATAGGATTTAGACATATAATGCAAAAAAAAAAAAATTATTCTTCATTAGAAATTCCAAGACAAGATCATGCGGAAATATATCAAAGATTAAATCAGTGAAAATTACTTTATTTACATCTAATAACACAAGACATAATTATTTTATAAATTTATTGTCAGCATTTATAGATGAATTATTTGTTGTACAAGAATGTAGTACAATTTTCCACGGTATAGTTCCTGGTCGATATCCTGCTTCTGAAGTTATCAAAAATTATTTTAAAAATGTAAATGATGCTCAAATGAAACTATTTGGTAATTCATATATCAGAAATTGTTCAAAAAAAATAAGTCTTTTACCTGTTATAAAAGGTGATTTGAATAGGTGTTCTCTAAGTTCTTTATCAAATTTTCTTAAAAGTGATCTATATATAATTTATGGTAGTAGTTACATAAAAGGTGATCTTGCTAATTTTCTCGTAAAACATAAAGCAATTAATATTCATATTGGTGTTTCTCCTTATTATAGAGGTACAGACTGTAATTTTTGGGCATTATATGATGAAAATCCTCATTTAGTTGGATCAACGATACATATTCTAACAAAAGGTTTAGATAGTGGGCCAATACTATATCATGCAATGTCAAATATAAAAACCAACCCTTACGAATATACAATGTCAACTGTAAAAGCTGCATTTCACTCAATTGTAGACAGAATTCGTGATGGATCTATTTTTAAAATTGAAGTTGAGAAACAAAATAAAGCTAAGGAAATAAGATATTCTAAAAACATTGAATTTAATGAGGAAATATTAAAAAAATACTTAAATAAAAAAACCAATTTACAAAACAAAAAGTTTGATCTTTCTTTATTAAAAGACCCATATTTTTATAGTTAAATATTTAATCAAAGAATTTAATCTGTAATCATTAACAATTTACTTTTTTTGTTAATAAAATTGTCAATTTTAGAAAAAATTTTTTGAATTTGCTTCTCTGTTAAATGTTGAATTACAAACTTTATAGATTCGACTTTATATTTTTCACTTCTTGCTTGAAATAAATATAATTTTTTTTTTCTTACTATGTGTTCGATGTCTGGAAGTATAAATTTTCCTTGTTTATTGTATAAAAAAATATTTAGTATCAAAACAAAATCTAAAATATTAGACACTTTAATTTTATTTTTAGATAAAATTTCCATTTTATTTAACTTTTCTTGATAATCTCTAATATTTTTACTTTTATTTATAAAATTAAAGCTTTTATACAGACCAATATCGGAACAATATAATGAATTAATTCCAAAAAAAGCATATTGATAACCAATTGAACCTCTTGCTGTTAAAACAAAATTTATTCGTTTATCTATCAGGTCACTATGAGTAGTATTAAAATTCAAAATTTTAATATTTTTATTTTTTTTGAAAATTTCTTTTATAATATTTATTTGATTGTTAGATGCATCCGGATGAGGTTTGATATACCACTCTCTTTTTGAATTATTATCCCTTGATATATATTCTGATAAATAACTTAACCATTCATAAAAATCAGAAAAGACAAATTTGCCCCATAGATTTGGACCCTCAAAAAAATCATGAATTGAAATAAGAATTTTAAAGTTGTTTGAAGATTTGCTTTTTTTTCTAGCTTTTTTTTTAAAAATATTTTTTTGATTATAGGGTAAAATATATGAGAGATTACTTATTTTTCCTGAAAATACATCACTCATTATTTTTTTATTTTTTCTTATAATTTCTCTTTTTTTTTCAGGACCTATTTTGATAAAATAATCATCCAATAATTCTTTACTCTTTTTAAATTGATCACCTAAATATAAATTTTTTTTATTAAATCTATATGTGCTATTTCCAGCCAAGCACAGAGAATCTATTTTTTTAAAAGCAGCTATTCTTCCTGGTAAACCCAGTAAATATGGGGAGTGACTAAAACAAATCCTTTCAACTTTATTATATTTAAAATAGTCATCCCAAAAAACAAAGATCTCAATTGCATTTCTAATTAATTTAATTAAATTTTCAGAATCTATATCTATAGTTGGTTTTTGTTCATATCTCAAATAATGATCATAAATTAAGTCGCCAACAGGAATTTTTTTTAATTTAAGATTAAGGAGTTTTTTTTTATCAATTTTTTTAAAATCAATTTTATTTAATTCATAATTCACTTTCTCCCTCTGCTTAAAATTTAGATTATAATCTAATATTTCGAATCCTAGTTTCCTATAAATATATGAACTTATAGGATTATATATTTTATTTATTTTTACAGGATAGCAAATACAACGATGACCATATTTTTTTTTAATAAATACACTCCAAACAAAAAATGTTATAATATTTTCATTAATATTAAACATTTCAAAAACAGTTATTCTTTTATTTTTCGAATTTTTTGACTCCTTTATATTCAAATTTTTAAAATTTTCTTTTATTTTTAATAATTCAGAAACTCTTTTATTAAATAAGATATAAGTTAAGAAAATTAAGTTTAAAAAAAGTTGAAATATTTTTTTTGAATATTTTAGAAAAAAAAAATGAAGCATTTATTTTTAATTAATTATTTTTTGTTTATTTAGTATGATGTAAATCTTAATTTCCATTTTTTATTTTCTTTCTTCCATAAATGAGGTGACCTAAATTTATCTAAATGTTTTATAAAAAACTTTTTATCAATATCAACATATTTTAAAACTTCATTTAGGTATCTATTTGGAAATTCTCCATCATATTTTTTTATTAATCTTTTGCCTTCGTCTAAAGTCATATGATCGTTTCTGATATCTTGAGAAACATCATATGTTGCTCTTCCAATTCCAAATTTTATGTAGGTGGTATAGTAGTGTAAGTCATCAATCTTATCATCTATACTTGCATATTTTGTATAAGTTCCTTCAGATCTAAATGGACGAGGTTTGAATCCACAGTGTTTAACAGCATAATAATATGTTTCTTGGGGTATCCATTTCAAATAATAACTTAAATGCCTTACCTCGAGATTAACTTTTTCAAATTTTTTAATATTCAATGGAACAAAATCAGATAAATGTTCGGGTTCAAATTTATATTTATTGATCAAATCATAATAATTGATTCCACCCAGATAAACTTTGTCTAGATTATTAGACGTATGATAAATTTTATCTCTAATTGAACTTTTGTTATCCGATATAGGATTTCCTCGCTCTGCTGGATTATCTCCATAAAAAATTAGGGGGATGTTATATTTTGCGGCTACTTTTATTGGAAATTGTTTTTGACCTAATATGAATGATTGGAATGGGTGCAGAATATTTAATATCGATGCTCGAACTAAAAATTTAAGTAATTTTTCATTAGCTCTCCCAAGAACATTTCCAAACTTTCCTGTTTTTATCCAATTATTAAAGTTTTCATACCCATAATCTGTATATAAAATTGGGGACCAAGTAACAGTTAAAGGAGACATTCCATATTTAAATTTCAAAACGTGCGCTGCAAATGCACTATCTTTTCCTCCGCTACCTGGAACAATGCAATCATATTTGCCATATTTTCCTCTATGTTTATCCAATAATCTTAATAATTCTTGTTCTCTTTTTTTATAATTTATTTTTTTTTTAATTCTAGAATAGACCCATGGATCAGAGATTCCTGCCTTTGATATAAACATTGTTTTCTTCTTAGATTTATTAGTATGAGTAAATTCAACAGCTGAATTTGGTCTTTGATTTGAAACAAGAGTTTTTTTACAAAAAATAACTTTTCTAGGTAATCCATAAAATACCTTTGGTTTTGTTTTTTTTTCTTTTGGTGGCTTATTGTGCCCGATACCAATTATTTTTTTTTTCATAATTTATTTTTCTAAAATCATTTTTTTTAAAAAAATTAATCCACTCATTCCACTTTTTTCTGGATGAAACTGAATGCCAATAATATTATTTTTTTTGATTATTGAGGGAAATATTTTACCTTTAAAATTAGAGTAAGCATAAATATATTTGGGTTCAACATTACAAAAATATGCATGTATAAAATAAAAAAAATTATTTTTAAGAGACCTTTTTTTTAACTTCTCAATAAATTCAACATTTTTCCAACCAATATTTGTATTTTTTTTACCAAATTTGTGAACTTTGCCTTTAATTAATGAAATTCCTTTTGTTTTTCTTGTTTCTGTTCCATGATCCAATAAAAGTTGCATTCCTAGACAAATACCAATTACTTTTTTTCCTGAATTTGCATGATTTATAATTTTTTTTTCAAGTTTTTTTTTTCTCAGAAATTCCATAGAAGAACTAAATGTTCCTACCCCTGGTATAACTAACAAATCAATATTTTCAAAATGTTTTGGAATAGTTATTTTTTTTATAATTCCAAATTTTGATAGTGCTTTACTTATACTAAATAAATTTGTTGATTTAAAATCAATAATACCAATTTTTAATTTAGAGTCTGACATTTACTCCTCTTTTTTTTAAAAATTTTTTTAATTCTAAAATTTTATTAATCTTCTTAAATTTTTTTTTGTTTTGACTGTTTATATTTTCTATAAAAAAAGAATTTCCAATTTTTGGGATCTTATGTTTAAAAGTATAAACGTAATGATAATGAAATAAACTTGATATAACTACACCGTCGATATCAACTTTTTTAACTAAGTCATAAACATCTTCATAGCTCCCAATCCCACCATTGCAAATTAAAGGTATTTTGATTTTATTCAATATTTTTTCAAACAATAATAAGTCTGACCCTTGCATTAGTCCCTCTTTATCAACTGAAGTTACCATTATTTCACCACAACCTAAATCTTCACATTTTGAAGCCCAATAAAATGGATCTATTTGAAAAATTTCTCTTCCTCCAAGTGCTTAAGTATAATATTTATTTTGGTACTTAATTGCTTCAATTGAAACAGTAATATTTGCAGAACCAAAAAATTTGATTAGATTTTTTAAATATTTTCCGTCTCTTAATACTTGAGAATTTACAAAAATTTTGTCTGCCCCGGAATTAAATAATTGTTTTGATATTTCAAGATTTCTTAATCCACCACCTACTGAAATAGGTATAAAAACATTTTTAGCTAACTTATTAATTATTTTACTTAAAGTATTAGTACCATAAAGAGAGGCTACAGCATCATTAAACATCAACTCATCTGCACCTTCTTCATAATATGATATTGCATAATCATATGGATCCCCAAGAATTCTTAGACCCTCTAGGTTTACTCCCTTAATTAGACTATTATTTTTTATATCTATTTTTGGAATAATTCTAATATTTTTTTTTTCTTTCATTTAATTAAATTTTAATAATGTTTTTTCCATTAAAATTACCTACATTTTTAGCATCAAATACTATCTTCATATGTTTTTTTATTTTAGAATAATCCATTTTTTTATGATCTGTAACTAATACTCCAAAATCAAATTTTCGAAGAAATTTTTTTTTTAATAATATACTTTTTTTATTAAAATTTTTAGTTTTCAAATTTTTTACCTCTTTGATGTATGGGTCATGATATGATATTTTACATCTAAATTTTTTAATAAGAATATTAATAAGTTTATATGCTGGACTTTCTCTATCATCGTTAATGTTTCCTTTGTAGGCCACACCTAAAATTAAAACTTTTTTATTATTTAAGATTATTGACTTTTTTCTTAGCTCTAATTCAATTTGTTTGCAAATCCATTGAGGAATTGATTGATTTATTTCTCCAGATAATTCAACAAATTTTGATTTTATTCCATATTTTTTTGCTAACCAAATGAAATAATATGGATCTACTGGTATACAGTGTCCACCGTACCCAGGTCCTGGATAAAACGGCATAAATCCAAAAGGTTTTGTAGACGCTGCTTTAATGACCTCTGAAATATCAATATTTAGTTTTTTTAAAATTATTTTGGTTTCATTTACCAAGCTTATGTTTATAGATCGAAAAATATTTTCGTATAATTTTGTCATTTCTGCAACTTTTATCGAGGAAACCTTAATTGGATTATTAATTATTGTTTTATAAATTTTTTCACCCACTTTCAAACAACTTGATGTATATCCAGAGATAAGTTTTGGAATTTTTTTATTATTTAGTTTTGAACCTGGATCATCTCTCTCAGGTGAGTAAACCAAAAAAAAGTTTTTTCCTACATGAAATTTATTCAAGGCTGGCAGTATAAATTCCTCAGTTGTTCCAGGGTATGTTGTTGATTCAAATGATAAGACCTGACCAACTTTTAAAAATTTTTTTATTTCATTTAATACTTTTTTTACAATTCTTAAATCAGGTGATAAGTTATTTTTTATTGGTGTTGGCAAACAAACAATTATTACATCAACATTTTTAATTAATTTAAAATTATCAGTTATATAAAATTTTTTTGAATTCTTTTTTAAAACTGTGCTTGGTAGGTTTGAAAGGTATGATCTATTATTTTTTAAATCTCTAACTTTTTGTTTATCTTGCTCGAAACCATATACTGTAAATCCAGACCTTAAAAATTGAATACATCTAGGTAAACCAACATAACCAAGACCTATTACACCAATTATAGCCTTCTTTTGGTGTAGATTTGAAATTAGACTTTTCATAAAAACCAATATATCTACATCTTTTTAATAAAAAATGAAATCATACATTAAAATAACATATTTAATTGAAATAAAGTTATGAATATAAGGCTTTATACTAAAGGAAATTAAAATTTATGTTTAAAATTTCAAATTATTCTATTAGTCAAAAATCAAAAACCTTAATAATTGCAGAAATTGGTCAGTCACACCTTGGTAATTTAAAAAAAACAAAAGAAATTATAAAAAAAATTTCTAAAACTGGAGTAGAATTCATAAAATTTCAAACTCATATTGCAGATGAAGAATCTACTCTTGATGAACCTTTCAGAAAAAGAATTTCTAAATACAAAAATAGAATGGATTATTGGAAAAAAATGGAGTTTACACTATATGAGTGGAATCAAATTAGTCAATTTTGTAAAAAAAATAAATTAGTTTTTTTAAGTTCACCTTTTTCAATAAAAGCTGTAGAAATTTTGAAAAAAATAAAAGTACCAGCTTGGAAAATAGGTTCTGGAGAGTTTTTCTCCACATCAATGATAAAAAAAATTTTAAGTTATAAAGAACCAATAATTTTAAGCACAGGATTATCTACTCTTGCGGAAATATCAAAAATGGTAAAATTATTTAAAAATAATAATAAAAAATTTGTTCTGATGCAGTGTACAAGTCAATATCCTTGTAAAATTGAAGATATAGGCATCAATATTATTGACATATTTAAAAATAAATTTAAATGCTCAGTTGGTTTGTCTGATCATTCTGGATCAATTTATCCGTCTTTGTATGCAATTACAAAAGGTGCCGCTATTGTTGAGGTTCATGTAGGAGATAAAAAAGATAAAAATAATCCAGATAGTACATCATCGATTAGTTTTGATGAGTTAAGTGAATTGGTAATGGCAAGAGATTTAATTCATAAAATGAAAACTAATCCAATAAAAAAACTACATTTGAACAAAAATTTAAAAGGTATAAAAAAAATTTTTACTAAGAGTTGTGCTCTTAAATCTTCAAAAAAAAAGGGACAAATTCTTAGTAAAAATGATATTATTTTTAAAAAACCAGGAACTGGTATTCCAGAAAGCAAAGTAAACTTAATAGTTGGAAAAAAACTTAAAAATGACGTATCAAATAAAAAATTACTTAGATTGAAAAATTTTTATTAATGAAAAAGAAAATCAAAGTCGCTGTAGTAATAAATAACAGAGCAAACTATGCTAGAATAAAATCTTTTTTATTGAATGCAAAAAAAAGTAGAAAAATAGATATACAGTTAATAATGGCCGCATCATCATTGGTAGAAAAATTTGGGGAGTTGGAGAATATTATTAAAAAAGATGGACTTAAAATTTCAAAAAGACTTTATACAATAATTGAGGGAGATAGGCCCGTTACAATGGCAAAAACTACAGCTATTGAAATAAGTGAGCTTGCTAACTTATTTGAAAACGCTAAACCAGACTTTGTTTTTGCAATTGCAGATAGATTTGAAACATTATCTGTTGCTGTAGCTGCAAGTTATATGAACATACCACTTTTACATTTACAAGGTGGAGAAATTACTGGTTCTATTGATGAAAGTGTAAGACATGCAATATCTAAATTTGCAAATATTCACTTTCCAGCAACTTTAAAATCAAAAATCAACTTGAGAAAAATGGGAGAGGATCCAAAAACTATATTCAATGTTGGTTGTCCTTCAATTGATATAGCAAAATCAATAGAAAAAAAGAAAACCTCGGTTGAAAAAATTCTGTCAAAACATAAATTTTCAATTCAGAATAATATTATTATTAAAAATGTAAAAGAGTATCTAATTGTAGTTCAACATCCAGTTACAACAGAATATTATAATACTCGAAATCAGATTAGGGAGACAATTAAGGCAATATCTGCTCAAAAAATCTACTCAATTTGGTTATGGCCAAATGTAGATTCTGGATCAGATATTATTTCCAAAGAATTAAGAATAGCTAGAGAAAAAAAAATATTAGATAAAACTTTATTTATAAAAAATGTTAGCGCAGAAGATTTCTTAATTTTATTAAATAATTCCAAGTGTATAGTTGGAAATTCAAGTGTAGGAATAAGAGAGTCCTCATTTTTAGGTGTTCCAAGTATAAATATTGGAAATAGACAGAGTGGAAGAGAGAAAGCTAAAAATGTTAAAAATGTAGCACACAATTCAAATCAGATTATTAAGGCATTAAAATATCAAATTAAGTCAAAAAAATATAAGAAATCTAAAATCTATGGCAATGGTAATAGTGGGGAAAAAATATTAAAAATTATTTTAACTTTAAAAATTAAAAATACACAAAAAAAATTATTTTATGCAAAATAAAAAATTAAATGACCATGTTAATACTTTAAAGAAAGAAGTTTTTTTTACTGATTCAAAATGGCCTCATTTTAATCTTTTATTTGATGATTTAAAAAAATTATCAATTTCAAAAAAATTTAAAAAAGTTTTATCTTTAGAAAGAGGTTCTTTATATGGCAACATTAGTCTGTTTGCTCCACTTTTTTTTAAAAAGGATTTCATTTCTATAGATTGCAGTACAAAAAAAATACTCTCCAGAGGTTCATATAACAAAAAGTTTGTTAAAAACGAAAAAGTTATAAAAGTTCCTTTAACTTTACAAAACGATTATAGAAATATTAAAATGAAAAAGGACTCAATGGATTTAATAATTATCCCAAATTTAATGCACCATATATATGATCATAAAAAACTCATAAAACAGTGTAAAAAAATTTTAAAGAAAAATGGAACACTTTATATTTTTGAACCTACATTAAGAGAAATACATCAGTTTCCCGAAGATTATTTCAGATTTACACCTTTTAGTCTTAAAATGATATTAACAGAACTTGGATTTAAAAATGTGAATTATTCTTTTTCAGGTGGGCCATTCACTGCTGCAGCATACTGTTTAGATCAAGCAATACAATATTTACCCCAAAGAAAAAGATCAAAATTTAAAAAAAAATATATTGGAAATATAAATAAATTTTTATTGTTTGACAGCAAATATAAAAAAAATTTAGTTAGAAAAAATACTATTTTTCCAATGAGTTTTTCAATAAGAGCATCGGTATAAATTGTATAAAAAAAAAAAAATTTTAGCAGTTGTATTAGCTAGGTCAGGAAGTAAAGGTATTAAAAATAAAAATTTAAAGAAAATTAATAATTTATCCTTAGTCGGCCATGTAGGATTATTCATTAAAAAAATAAAAATAATAGACAAAAGAATTATTTCAACTAACTCAAAAAAAATTGGTAAAGAAGGAAAAAAGTTTAATCTAGATTTTATTTTTGACAGGCCGAAGTATTTATCGGGTCCTAAAGTAAGTGATGAATTAGTCTTAAATCACGCATTAATTGCGACTGAAAAACTAACAAAACAAAAATTTGATGTTATTGTCTCTTTTCCCCCTACTTCACCTTTGAGAAAAATGAATGATGTAATTCTATCAATAAAAAGATTAATTGATAAAAAATATGACGCTGTTTGGACAGTTTCAAATGTAGATAGTAAATTTCATCCATTTAAATCATTAATAATTAGAAATAAAAAATTAAGTTTTTTTTCTGAAATGGGAAAGAAAATTAAATATAGACAACAACTATCTAAAACCTACTTTAGAAATGGAGCTTGTTACGTCTTTTCAAGAAAAACTGTATTGAAGAAAAGAATTTTAACAAAGAACACTGGTTTTGTAATTAGTAAAACTGATCAAATTTCTATAGACGATATAAATGATTTAAATATAGCTAGAAAAATAATGAAAAATTAAGTTTAAATGATTTATAATTTTCTAAAACAGATTGACAGTATTTTATTTTTTAGCTTTTTTTATAAAGTTTACAGAAAAATACTTAATAAAAAAACTTTAAAACTTTACAAAACAAAAACAGGAAATTTTTTTTTACCAAAATTTGCATTTAAAGATATTATTAGAAATCAAATTATAAAGGGAAATATTTTTGATGAAGAAATTTTTAACTTATCGAAGTTATATATAAAAGAAGATACAATTGTAATAGATGCAGGAGCTAATTATGGTCAAATGAGTGTACTATTTTCTAAAACAAAAAATAAAGTTTTAGTTTATAGTTTTGAAAGTTCAAAATATATTTATGAAATATTGCTTAGAAATATTAAAATTAACAATTCTAATTGCAAACCAATTAATTGTATCTTAGGTAACGAAAGTGGAAATTATTATAATATAAAAAAATTAGACCTAGAAAATTTTAATACATATGGAAGTAACAAAATCGAAATAGTCAATAATATGCAATCAGAATATGATTTTGAAAAAGTAAAAACATTAAAAATTGATGAAATTAAATTTGAAAAGAAAATTTCTTTTTTTAAAGTTGATGTTCAAGGATATGACTTGGAAGTTTTAAAAGGTTCAAGGAAGACAATAAATAGTCATCAAATGCCAATAATTTTTGAGTATGAAAAATTATTTGAAAATGATTTCAATTATAATTTCAGCAAATTTGAACAGTTTATAAAAAGTATAAATTATAAAATCCATAAAGAAATAAATCATAATTATTTGATTATTCCCAAATAATTACTTTATTATCTTTTCGAAACTAATTTTTGGATAAATATATTTTTTAAAGTAAAATATATTTAATAATTTCCAATAGATATCTCTATTAATTTCAAATTTTGATTTAAACATTTTTATAACTTTGTTAAATTTAATTTCATCATATTTATTTAAATATTCAGAACTTTCATTAGGAAAACCTGAAAATCCTTGTTTGCCATATATTAAATTTTCAGAAAATAGTTTTACGAAGATTTTTTTTAAAAGTTTTTTAAGAATAAATTTTTTACCAAGTCTCATATTTATTTTATGTTTGAGCGGAACATTGATTATCTTAGATAAAATAGATTTATTTATAAAAATATTTCTAATTTCAACTGCATTTTCTCCGGATAAAAGATGCCACGAGAAATTATGAACAGATATACCTTGAACAAAATAATCAGTAAATAATGATGCTTGAATTTTAGACTCCTTTACATTTAGAAACTTTCTATATTTATTATATGCTTTTAACCATAATCTATCCGAACTTTGTTTACTTTTACTATTATCAATATTTAAAATTTTTTTAAAAGATGAATATGGTGATAAATTTGTAATAACGTTTTTATCCCAATTTATTTTTTCATATAATCTATATCCACCCCACAATTCATCTACACCACCAGCATTAAAAATGACTCTTAATTTTTTTTTTTTTGCATACATAAATA
>MDTA01135461.1_pt1 | contig 12567 bp, 2 predicted proteins | sample 811151 | NCBI WGS metagenome assembly MDTA01 (sample SAMN05326648, study PRJNA326480) | marine metagenome | isolation source: seawater | place: Indian Ocean: South | collected 2010
CGTGGCTAAAAGCGGACGCCGTTGGAATAAAAGTGACTGAAGGTTTGATAGACATAGACGACAGTAATCCCATAATAAACGGAAGGACAAATAAAATAGATAACAAAACTACTGTGTCTGATTTTGTTACCCACGAACCTTATGATAGACAGAGTAGCACACAAAGGAAGAAAAATTATATCAATGAGGCCATGGCCCAAATTAAGAAAACTAGTCCAGGACTATCAGCCACAGAGTTGAAAGTAATAAAAAACGAATTATTGAAACAAAAAACAGTGTCAGCGGTAGTAGACAAATTAGGTAGAGTGGTAAAACTAAATGACAAGGTTAAATTACCGTTGAATAATCTTAATTCATTGATATCTAAAGGTAACCAGATACAAAGTATAATACGAGATCCGAAGTCGTTCGCAATTAATTTCATACAAGGCAAGTTGGCGTCTGTAAAATCACAGGCCTTAGGCTTTATCAAAAGTAAGTTTAGGTTTTAGGAAGTAAATATACTATATGGCATACGGAGATTCAGGAACAGGTACAGGCGGCGGCTTATCGAACAGATCGGTGACCTTCAAAGGTTTCAGTTCACGTGCTGATAAACAAAACTTCAAACTATATGATTTTGAGGTAGCAAAACAAGATCTAATCAATAGGTTAAGTGTGCGTAAGGGTGAGAGAGTGGAGAATCCAGAGTTTGGCACTATCATATATGATGCCATATTTGAACCGTTTACTGAGGCACTAAAAGATGCAATTATTGAGGACGTCACAGCCAACTTGAATGCAGACCCACGTATCTCTACAGAAGATATTTTAGTGACTGAAGCGGACAAAGGCATCGCAATACAGGCCACTATAACCTATGTTCCGCTGAATATTACAGAAAAATTGCGATTCAACTTCGACGAAAACTCACTACTGCGTCTATCTTAATATACGCATATTTCCTAATACATAAATATCGTTGTATACACTATGGCCACAACAGATAGACAGAATAGATTACTAGTAGCGGAAGATTGGAGAAAGATCTACCAGGCTTTCCAACAGGCAGATTTCAAAAGTTACGATTTCGAAACATTAAGAAGAACAATGGTAGCATATCTTCGAGAGAACTATCCAGATGATTTTAATGATTTTGTAGAAAGTTCCGAATATGTTGCATTGATTGATTTGATTGCATACATTTCGCAGTCACTATCTTATAGGGTAGATCTAAATGCTAGGGAAAATTTCCTTGAAACAGCAGAAAGAAGAAACTCTGTTTTAAGATTGGCTAGACTTATCAATTATAATGCAAAAAGAAATAAGCCTGCTACAGGACTTTTGAAGGTAGATGCAATATCTACCACGGAAGATGTCAATGATAGTTCCGGAACCAACCTTGCAAACACTAATGTGATATGGAACGACAGTGCAAATTCCAATTACAGAGAACAATTTACTTCAATACTAAACGCCGCAAATCAAACAGGGCAACTTTTTGGAAAACCTAGAGAGTCAGGAACGATTGGAGGCATCAGCACAGAAATATACACCTTAAGTTCTAACCAGTTGGATCTTCCAATATTCACTTTTAACAAGTCCATAGGCGGAACAAATAGAACATTCGAAATTGTGCCAAGCACTATCAGTGAGTCAGAATCCATTTACGAAACATCACCAAGTCCAGGCACTGGGTTGACATACTCGTATAGATCGGACGGCTCTGGTGATAGTTCAAACAACACAGGTTTTTTCTTCCTGTTCAAACAAGGAACAATGCAACAGCAAACATTTTCTGTTAATACTGCTGTAACAAATTTTATACAAAATTTAGATGTATCAAATATAAATGACACAGATGTATTTTTATTCAAACTTGATCAATTTGGACAACAGTTGGAGGAATGGACTAAAATACCTTCGCTGTCTGGCAACAATGCGATTTACAATTCTTTAGCAAAAACGGAAAGGAATACCTACAATGTAGTTTCCAAAGCAGATGACACAGTGGATCTTGTTTTTGGTGATGGAAATTTTTCCAACCTTCCTTTGGGCAGTTTCATAACTTACTATAGAACAAGTGACAATGCCAAGTATGCGATACAGCCATCGGACATGCAAAACGTTTCATTGTCTGTGCCTTACACAGATGCCAATGGTGGACAGCAAACACTTTCAATAACTTTAAGTTTAAAAGCCAGTGTGTACAATGCGGCCGCTACAGAAAGCAATGATTCGATAAGAGAGAAGGCACCACAAGTTTATTATTCTCAGAACAGAATGATCACGGCAGAAGACTATCAAGTTGTTCCTTTATCTGCATCTCAGGAGATAGTTAAGGTTAGATCTGTGAATAGATCCGCTTCTGGTATATCTAGAGCAAAAGAAATTTTAGATCCAACCGGAGCCTACTCGAATGTAAGCGTGTTTGCAGAAGACGGAATACTTTACAGAGAGGAAAGCACACAACAGTTTACTTTTAATTTTAGTAACAGGAGTGAGATTCAGTCAACTATTGATGTGTCGGTGGAAGCAAAATTAAAAGAAGCATATGCAAGACAATTTTATTATTTGAAATACGCTACGAAAGATCTTAGTACTTTAAGTGCAACTTGGAATTCAACTACCACGTCCACAAACACAAATACAGGTTTCTTTACATCAGGCGGTGCATTGAAAATAGGAGATTCGGCCACTTCCAATTTAAAATTTGCTAAGGTAGGTGCACTTATTAAATTTACTTCGCCAGATACTAGGGAATTTTTAAACAGCAAACTTGTAACGGCGGGCACCGATAATGCAGAGGACAGGGCATGGGCCAAAATTGGTGCAGTTGTTTTAGACGGTGCTAATCAAGGATCGGGCAATCTAGAGTCTGGAGAAGGGCCAGTCACGCTTAATAATATTATTCCAAATGGGGCGGTGTTAAACGCTGTGATTCCTAACTTTACCACATCATTCTCGTCAACGCTTGAAGCAGATCTTATTGACAGGATTGAAGCGTACGAAGAATTTGGTCTTAGATATGACATAGATACAGAAACTTGGAAAGTAATCACCAGCACGAATTTGAGCACAAGTGCTGTGTTTGACTTAAACAATACCGGAAGCACATCGGGTACAAATCTAGATGCAAGTTGGTGGTTCAAGTTTACCAACGACGGAAACACTTATACCGTGCAGTTTAGAAAATTAGATTACATATTTGAATCAGAATCTCAGAACAAATTTCATTACGATGTAGAAGAAAAAATTTACGATTATAAAACAGGCAAGAGTGTTAAAGACACTGTAAAAATACTTAAAACTAATAGTATTGTATCTACAGGTAACAGCGTAGGTTATCCGATCACATGGCAGGTGGTTGATACTGTCACCGAATCGGATGGATTCCAAGATAACAGAAAGATAAAAGTTGGTTTCTTTGATGACGACGATGACGGAGTAGTTGACAATCCAGAACTTTTTGATATTATCGTTGAACCAACAGTGTCAGAAAGCACAAAATTTGTATTTTTTGAAAAATATACAAGTTATGATACAATCGAAAGATATAGACCATATGCGGCTACAAATTTTGTTGTGTCCGAAAAAGAGTCGGATATAACGTTATCTAGCACAACATATGATAACAATCAACTGTTTTATTTTTATGCGGCCGACGAAGATGTCATTAAGAAATATGATTCAACTACCAATACTTTGTCCACCTCTACCGATTATCTTGCAAGAAGAGGACGTAGTTCTATATCTTTCCAATACAAACACAATGCTGGACAGGAGACAAGAATAGATCCAAGCGTATCAAATATAGTTGATGTCTACTTACTTGAAAGAACTTATGATAACTTGTTCAGAATATGGTTACAAGACGGTGGAACAAAACCATCCACTAGCACCACAGACCAATTAAGGATATCATATTCGGGAACACTAAATCCATTAAAGTCTTTGTCTGATCAAATAATATATCATCCAGTGAAGTATAAAATATTATTTGGATCAAATGCAGATGAAGAATTACAAGCAACGTTTAAGATTGTCAAAAACTCTAAAACTAATGTTACTGATGCAGTCATAAAAACAAGAGTCATTGCCGCAATAAATGAATTCTTTGCATTAGATAATTGGGATTTTGGAGATACATTCTATTTCACAGAACTAGCCGCATACATTCACAATCAACTCGCGCCAGACATACTGACTGCGGTGATTGTGCCAAATCAATCAGGACAGACTTTTGGATCTTTATTCCAAATAAATTCCGCGGCAGACGAAATTTTTATCAGTGGGGCCACCGTTGATGATGTTTCAATTATTACAGCACTTGGCGCCAACCAATTGGCGGCCTCAGGTTCAGTAGTTACATCAACATCAACTGCCACGACAAATACTACAACAGGATCAGCAGTGTCAGGCTCTACTACAACAGGTTCGGGATCAAGTTCCGGCAGTAGTGGATCAGGATACTAATGGCTGATAATCCAACAAATTCATTAACAAATAACGAGGTCGTTAAGCAAGGCGACAACGAATACAAAAGAACTGTACAACATCTTCCAGCATTCTATAGAACTGATACAAACCAAAGATTCCTATCAAGCACAATGGATGCTTTGGTTCAAAAAGGATCTTTACAACGCCTTGATGGCTTTGTGGGCAGAAAAGACGCCTACACAAGAAAGTCAACGGATCGTTATCTATCCGCAACTAGTAGGGATAGGATGGCATATCAATTGGAGCCTGCTGTAACCTACACAGACAGAGATACTACTTCTGTCAATCCAGAAGACCAGGTTAAGTTCACAGGGACTTATGATGATTACATCAATCAGATCAAGTATTTTGGTGGTAAGGTAAACAATCATGACAGGCTCAACAAGGAGAGTGTGTATGGTTGGAATCCAGCGATAGACTATGACAAACTAGTAAATTACAGAGAATATTACTGGATGCCAAATGGTCCTGTGTCTATTGAGATTGATTCTGTTGGTCCATCCGCACTTGTAGAATTTAATGTGAGCAAATGGCCTGAAGATGGCAGTTCTGCTAAGGCATGGAATTTCCCTCACAAAGAAAACGAAAGAAATCCTATCGTTAAATTGTATAGAGGTAACACATATAAGTTCAACGTGAATGCTAAAGGCCATCCTTTCTACATTATGACAGAGCCATACAAGAGTCAAGTAGCAGAAGATGGTTCAACTTCTACACTTTTCTCAACCGGAGTAACAAATAATGGAACAGATTATGGTACAGTGACATTTACTGTTCCTCTATCTGGTGCTCCTGACACACTTTACTATCAATGTGGCAATCATGATTCAATGTATGGAATATTACAAATTAGAGATGTCACAACTATTTCAAAAATAAATCCTGAAGATGATATAATAGGTGTTAAAAATTACAGTCTTAGAACACTAGATCTTTCAAATGGCATGAAGGTCAAGTTTACAACAGGAAAACTTGCATCAGACTCTCCTTATATCGGCAAAGAATATTATGTTGAAGGGGTTGGCGAGTCTATTACACTGACTGATGTTGACGACTTAATCACACCAGCCAGTTATGCAACCGAAAGCACGATCCTTTATGACACGACAGGATATGACACGAGACCATATGCAAAAGCATTTTACAGGCCCGACAAAAAAGATTACATTACAATAAAAAGAGATTCACTTGACAGAAACGCATGGTCGAGATATAATAGGTGGTTTCATAAATCGGTCATTGAAGCCACGGCAGACGCTAACGATTTTACACCTACACTGAACGAAGATGATAGGGCAAAACGTCCAATAATTGAATTTGATTCCGGATTGGCTTTATATAATCACGGAACAGTGGCAAAAAAATCCGTGACATTGTTTGACACGGTAACCACCGATGCATTCAGTGATGTGGTCCTACAAACAGGTTACATAGTTGACGGTATCGCCCTGGCAGAAGGCATGAGAATAATATTTGCCGCTGACACTGATCCAACTGTAAAAAATAGAATATACAAAGTCAGTTTTGCAAACGCAGGCGACAGCACATTAGTAATATCGCTCACTCCAGAAGCAGATGCCAATCCAACTGTAAACGACAGTGTGTTTATAGAATTTGGAACAACAAATCAAGGAAAAACATTTTACTATGATTCATCAACTACATCATGGAAGGAAGCACAAGAAAAGACCGGATTGAATCAACAGCCATTGTTTGGTATGTGGGACAACGACCATATTAGTTTTGATGATACAACCACGTATCCAAATTCTACTTTTGAAGGAGCAAAAGTTTTTGCATTTGCAACTTCGGACACAGCCACTAAAGACACTGTGCTTGACATAAAAGTAAAATACAACACAATTAATAATGTTGGAGATATTGTATTCGAGTCTGATCATACGTCAGGAACGTTCACTTACAAATCAGGATCAACCACAGTTACGAAAAAGTTAGCAGAAGGGCATCTTCATTACACAACTGGAAGAAGTACACATAATTCTAGAAGTGCGTGGGTGAAGCAAACTTCAGACAGTAAACAGAGAGTGATAAGAACTTATGTGGCAGACGACACAGAGAAAAAATTATTTCCAATTGATTTTTACAAAAATTCTGCTTCGCTTTCAGATCTAGATATCTCTGTTTTAGTAAATGGAGTTAGAAAAACAATTACAGCAGATTACACATTAGTAAACGGATCAACAAACAAATATGTCAAGTTCAACGAAGATCTTGAAGTAAATGATCAGGTAAGAATAGCAGGGCACAGTGCCACTGACAAAGTTGAAGACAAAGGTATCTATGAGGTCCCGGATAATCTGAATACAAATACTCTGAACCAACAATTAGGAACATTTACATTTGGTCAAATTTTAGGACATGTGAACAATATTCTTGATAAAAACCAAGATGTGACAGGAACCATACCAGGCACGTCAAACTTACGAGACAAGCCTAACGCAAGGCTGAAAGGCGGAAGCATTCATCAACACGAAGGTCCTTTATTACCGGCTGTGTTTGGACTTATAGATCAGGACAGTAATGTTGTCAATGCTATAGATTATGCTAATCTAGAATACGAAAAATGGTACAATTCATTCCTTACACGTGCTACAGGTACAGCATACGAAGGTAGTGCCGCTGATAGGGTTGACGAAATAATTGCCACAATAACAAAAGGTAGAAACTCCTCTTTTGCGTTTTACTACGAAGACATGATAGGTTATGGACAAAATGTATCTACAAGATCTTATACTGTGCTTGGGGCATCTCAGACAGAGTATGCTCTTGATTCACAACATAGCATAACAACACCAAGTAATAGAGCGGTATATGTTTATCTCAACGATGTGCAGTTGCTAGTTGGAACAGACTATACATTCAGCACTACAGATGACAGTATAAATGTTTCGGCGACACTGGCCGAGGGTGACAAAATAACGATCAAAGATTATGCTAACACGACTGGCAGTTACTTGCCACCAACACCAACAAAACTTGGCATGTATCCGAAGTACAAGCCAGAGTCAATCACCGACGACACTTACATAACAAGCACTACTGTTATAAGAAGACATGACGGCTCGTATATTAAGGCCTATGGTGATCCAAGAGATGATCTAATATTGGAATTAGAAAAAAGGATTTACAACAACTGTAAAACTGCATACGACAACACGCTTTTGGATATGAATGATGTGAAACCATCAGCATTCAACAGCACCGAATACACACTTGCAGAATTTAATGATGTAATGGGTACCGACTTTTATGTGTGGGCAGGTAGAAATAATGTGCAGTACATCAACAACACTACATTCGAAGATAATTCACCTTTCACTTACAATTATGGCAAGTCAACTAATAGGCTGGCCCCAACTGAAAAACTACCAGGATACTGGAGAGGTATCTATCAATATTTTTATGACACAGATGCTCCACATGTGAGGCCATGGGAAATGTTTGGACATTCAGAAAAGCCATCTGATTGGGAAACGTTGTACGGACCAGCACCTTACACTTCCGCTAACGATGTCTTATGGACAGCGATTGAAACAAAATATGGAAGATATGGAAAACCTGGGATCAAATCTTATCTTCCAGTGGATGCGTCAGGAAATCTTTTAGATCCTATAGCGGCAGGACTTGTAGGGAATTTTGATGTGCCAGGTAGACGAAATGCATGGAAATTTGGTGACCAAGCGCCAGCCGAAACGGCGTGGAGAAGATCATCTTCTTATCCTTTCACTATCATCAAAACTTTAGCACTGACAAAACCTGCAAGATTCTTTTCAAACATGTTTGATGTGTCACGTATCACTACAAACACAGCAGGAAACCAGATAGATACTGACACAGGTATTAGACGACAGTTATCCACAGCAAAATATCATTTGCAAACAGAGACAAATAATGCCACTGGTGTAACGACAAGGTATCAAACAGCCGGCTATCAAAACTATGTTGTCAATTTTTTAATTTCTAGAAGTCTCGACGTAAAAACATTTTATTATGATAAGATGAAAAATTTATCTAGTCAGTTAGCATATAAACTTGGTGGATTTACAGACAAAGATAATTTGAAAATATTAACAGATTCGGTATCTCCTGGATCTACAGCAGGTTCAAAATTTATTCCTGATGAAAACTACAAGATATTGTTTAGAACTTCAAATCCTGTTGAAAGTTACTCGTACTCCGGTGTCTTGATTGAAAAGAACACCGATACAGGAGTTGATGGGTCAACCCTAGAAGGCGGTTACAAGGTGCTTGGATATTCAACTACAAAGCCTTATTTTATTTTCAATCAACCGATCACTTCTACAGTAGGTAACGCAATATCAGTTGGTGGTGCCACTGTAAAACAATATAAAGCATACAAGGAGTCAACCGTTACTGTGCCATATGGCTATGTGTTCAGAACACTACAGGACGTCACAGACTTTCTTTTGGGTTATGGACATTATTTGGAGGATAGAGGATTTAAATTCGACAAGTATTCAAAGGAAATAAAGGAAACACTTAACTGGACCAATGCAGTAAAAGAATTTTTATTTTGGTCAACACAGGAGTGGGCACCAGGATCTGCTATTACTGTATCTCCTGCCGCAGACGGTTTCGAACTAGACACAGATAATTCTATTGTTGGAAAATTACGTAATCTAGCAGGAGATTATTCATTGCTAGATGCAGGAGGAAGAAAGATCAGTGTGCGTGATGTATCCACAAAAAGGATAGGAAAGACTTTTGAGATTGGCATTAAATCAGAAGACACAGGACTTTATAGTATAGCACTGAACACGGTCCAGAAAGAGCATTTGTTATTATTTGATAACACCACAGTGTTCTCAGACATAATATATGATCCCTACACAGGGTTCAGGCAACAAAGATTGAAATTGGTTGGATGGAAGACTGGCGGGTGGAATGGTGATTATTACGCACCGGGCTTTGTGTTCGATGCCGCAAACGTAACATATTGGACTGCAAACACTGATTATAAAATTGGAGATTCAATAGAGTACCAAGGCAAGTTTTATGTAGCAAGAGTCAATCATAATTCAACAAATACATTTGTAACCGCAAACTGGATACTGAAAGATCAAAAACCAGCACCGCAACTTATTCCTAATTTTGATTATAAAATTTCACAGTTCAATGATTTTTATGAACTTGAAACAAATAACTTTGATGAGTCACAGCAAGAGCTGGCACAAAGATTGATAGGATATCAATCAAGAGATTATCTTGAAAATCTTTTTGTAAATGACGTTTCCCAATATAAATTTTATCAAGGCTATATCAGGGAAAAAGGCACGCAAAATGCTATCGATAAATTGCTAAAGGCAAAATACGAAGGCGAAGATATAAATTTGGATCTCTTTCCAGAATGGATGATTAGAACTGGAAATTTTGGTAACACAGATTCAATAGAAAATATCCAACTAACATTGAAAGACAATGAGATCACCGCCAATCCACAGAGTTTTGAATTGTTTGATACCTTAAATGAAACAGCAGATTATACAAGATCAAAATACGTAGCCAAATCGCAACTATATCACGAGCCGGTGGACTACTCATCTGCCACAACATTTAGTAGATTAGATTATTCCAAAGAGGGTATTGATAGAGATAATGCACAAGTGTTTAAGACCGCGGGATATCCTAGGCTTACGCAAGTGCAACGGACAATGTTTGATATTTCAGAATTGCTTGAATTAGACATTAATTCTGTAACAACTAACGATCTTATATGGATAGCGAACAAATCCAACAAAGACTGGGACGTACTAAGGTTGACATCAGCAGGCATTAAGATATCAACTCTAAAATCAGTAAATGATGCAACGCAGTTAGAAATAACTTTTACAAGTTCTCATGGATTGTCCGCAGGCACAATTAGCAAACAAGCAGACTACTTTGCAATATCCAATAGTGAGGAACCAACACTAAATGGAGTCTATCAGGTAAGCAGTGCGCCAAGTCATAAAACACTTGTAATTGATTATTCTGGTTCGACTGGATTTATTCCATCACTAGAAGATGGATCGACTGCTGACAGTTTTGGTAATGTGTACAAGTTTGTTTCTGTAAGGTTGGATTCAATGAACAATGTCAATGATCTTCTAAGTTATTCAGATTACCAGGATAAAAATGACGCCATTGAGAAAAAAGGTGATACAGTTTTCGCAGACGCAGACACATCAGGACTATGGCAAGTGTATGAAAAACAAGATCCATACACAACAAAAAATCTTAAATCTCCAGATGCTAGTACAACATCACAAGAATTTGGTCGTAGGATTGTGGCAAGAAACGATGGAAGAACTTTAATAGTTTCCGCTCCGGGTAAGACACAAGGAGAAATACATTTCCTATTCCGTTCTAATGCAACTGCTGGCACAACATTCAGTGTCCAGTCAACAGCGACTCAGACCGACAATGATGATACAACAAGTAGGTTGGGTGCATCATTATCAATGAGTACAGATGAAAATTTTGTGGTCGCAGGAGCACCTTTCACAAATACAATAAGTTCGGACGGTAGCACAAGATATAACGATAACGGGTTGGTCAAGATATACCTATGGGATCCAACTAGTTTCAAATACTCAATCTTGAACACAATCACTCCGCCGGAGGACGGATCCACCACAGACTCTTCGCAGGCACAAAAGTTTGGAACTTCACACAAAATAAGCGAACCTGGAGCAGGTTCCGAAAGGAGCTCACCAATAAAATATCTATTCGTTGGTGCGCCTGGTTACAACAACAACAGAGGACGTGTGTACATGTACGAATGGGGAATAGGTGCTGATGGATCAACGTATGACACTTGGACACAAAACTTAACACTAGAAAGTGCCGACCCAGGAAGAGGCAAAAGATTTGGATATCGTCTTGAGGCAAACGACAACGGCGACATACTTGCTGTGAGTTCAGTTGCTCCGGGACAGGCGGGCAAAGTTGAAATCTATATAAGAAATTCACAAGCAAATGATGGTAGCACAGATCATTCCTTTACTCTTGCTCAGACATTGACAGGAACAAGTGGCGATGGTTCATCTCTAAACACAGCATTTGGTGAAAGCATTACGATGAGCAAGGATGGTACCACTTTGATAGTTGGTGCGCCTGGAGTAGATGATGGTAGCACAGGACAGATTGATGGCGGAGCAGTCTATTATTACAAATGGAACGCTGATACTTCTTCTAACACATACACTTTACAGCAGACAATCAAAGCACCAGACAGCGATAACAACATGAGGTTTGGGACAAGTTTAGATGTTAACGACTCTGCTAATAGGTTAATAATAGGTGCTGAACGAACCGCCACTCCTAGAGATATGAAAATTGACTCCGGAGAGACAACTTTTGATTTACAGGACACAACATTTAATGATCTAAACACAGGTTCGGGTGCGGCATTCACAGCAACAATGTATAACTCGTTGTATGTGATAGATGACAAACTTATAACGGACGGTGTTACAGAAAATGATGATTTCGGTAGAGGTGTGTGCATTATTGACAATTCTGTTTTCGTAGGCTCTCCAAAAAACGAAGGTGAGGTCACCGATGACGGCACAGTTGCGGTGTTTGATCTCACAGTATCGGGCGAATATGCATGGAAAAATATTGCTTCTGAGAAAGCATTCATAGACATAGAAAAATTAGGACAAGTATTCGATTTCAATAATGGTAGTAAACAAATAAGAGATTTTTATGAATTATATGATCCAGTAAAAGGAAGGATATTAGGAGTTGCTGACAGAGAAATAAACATCAAGACTGCTTGGGATCCAGCAGTATACAATACTGGGCCAAATGCAAACACGAAAACACCATGGGAAGCCGAACATTTAGGTGAAGTATGGTGGGATCTATCAACGGTCAAATGGACATGGTACGAACAAGGGGATCAAGAATTCAAAACAAATAATTGGGGCAGGATCTTTCCTGGATCAAGCATAGATGTTTACGAATGGGTAGAATCCACCGTGTTGCCAAGTCAATACAACGAAGGTACACCTCTATATGCTGATGATTCACAATATACAGTGATACAAAGATATAATTCTA
>MDTA01055871.1_pt1 | contig 12564 bp, 14 predicted proteins | sample 811151 | NCBI WGS metagenome assembly MDTA01 (sample SAMN05326648, study PRJNA326480) | marine metagenome | isolation source: seawater | place: Indian Ocean: South | collected 2010
AATAGATAAGCTTTTTGATGGGATTTTTGATATTAGAGATTGTGAATTTATTCCAAAGCCTTCTAAAGAGCCTTATAAAAAGTTGGTAGAAAATTACAAAATTGAGCCACAATATTGTATATTCTTTGAAGATATTGCTAGGAATTTAAAGCCAGCTTACGAATTAGGAATGAAAACTGTCTGGATTAAAAATAATGAGCCTTGGGCGGCAAAATATTCGGACTCGGATTTCATTAATTATAAGACAGACAACTTGGTAAAATTTTTAAAGGAGATTAATGAATTACAATAATTTAGAAAAAATAATAAACGAAAATTTTGAAGAAAAGGAAAGAGTAGGTCCAAAATCGGATAAGAAATTAGTTAAAGCCATTAATGAAACAATTAATTTGGTTGACAGTGGAAAAATTAGAGTAGCAAATAAACGAAATGGCAATTGGATTGTAAATCAATGGATTAAAAAAGCCATTTTGTTAAGCTTTAGAATAAATAAAATGGAGATGATGAAGGGTCCTTACACTACTTGGTATGATAAAGTACCCGGTAAGACAGTGAAGTGGAAAGAGAAAGACTGGAAAAAAGCAGGTTACCGTCATGTTCCTAACGGAGTTGTCAGAAAAGGAGCATATATTGCCAAAAATGTGGTTTTAATGCCAAGCTTTGTAAACCTTGGAGCTTATGTTGATGAAGGGACGATGATTGATACTTGGGCATCCGTTGGTTCATGTGCTCAAGTTGGAAAAAATTGCCATATATCCGGAGGTGCAGGTATAGGAGGTGTGCTAGAGCCACTTCAGGCTGGTCCAGTGATCATTGAGGATAATTGTTTTATCGGTGCACGATCTGAAATTGCTGAAGGTGTTTTAGTTGAAGAGGGTGCAGTGTTATCAATGGGAGTTTATATAGGTGCATCTACAAAAATAGTAGATAGGATCTCTGGAGTAATACATTATGGCAAAGTACCTGCTTATTCAGTTGTGGTTCCTGGAAGTTTGCCAAATAAATCGAACCCAAATGGGCCTTCACTATATTGTGCAGTCATAGTAAAAAAAGTTGATGAGAAAACTAGAAGCAAAACATCCATTAACGACTTACTTAGAGACTGATGACTAAAATTAACGAATTAAAATTGTCCAAAGATTTAATAAGGTTTCAGAGCGTTACACCTAAAGATGCAGGGGCAATTAAATTTCTTAGTAGAAAACTAAAAACACTTGGGTTTAATTGCAAAATATTAGAGTTTAAAGATAAAAAAAGCAACCCGATAAAAAATCTTTATGCCCGAATAGGTAAAAAAGAACCTAACCTTTGTTATGCAGGTCATACTGACGTAGTTCCTCCAGGAAATATAAAAGATTGGACTACAAATCCTTTTAAACCTTTAGTTAAAAAAAATCATTTAATCGGTAGAGGAGCTAATGATATGAAAAGTTCAATAGCATGCTTTGTATCAGCAGTAAGTAAATTTTTGCATAAAAACCGAAAATTTAATGGATCAATAAGTCTTTTAATAACTGGTGATGAAGAAGGATATGCGATAAATGGGACAAAAAAAGTTGTCGATTACCTAAAAAAAAGAAAGGAAAAAATTAATTTTTGTATTGTGGGAGAACCCACAAATCCAAATAAACTTGGAGAAATGATAAAAATTGGAAGAAGAGGAAGTCTGTCAGGAAAAATAGAAATCACTGGCACTCAAGGACATATAGCATACCCTCATCTATCAAATAATCCTATTAATACTTTGGTTGCTATATGTAAAAAGCTTAAAGAAAATAAACTAGATAAAGGTAATAAAAATTTTCAACCATCTAATTTAGAATTTACGTCAATAAACGTAGATAATAAGGCACATAATGTAATACCAGCTAGGGCAAGAGCTCAATTCAATATTAGATACAATAACTTACACACTTCAAGTTCTTTGAAGAAAAAAGTTAGTTTAATCGTGAAAAAAATAAGTAAAAAAAATAAATGTAATTACAAAATTGATTATATGGTAAATGGAGAGGCTTTTTTAACAAAACCAGGAAAAACTATTTTTTTAGCAAAAAGAATTATTAAACAAATAACAAAAATAGATCCAAAACTATCTACGACTGGAGGCACCTCTGATGCGAGATTTATAAAAAAGATTGCTCCTTGTTTGGAATTTGGTTTAGTAAATAAAACTATGCATAGAGTAGATGAATGTGTCTCTTTAAAGGACTTAAAAAAACTTACAAAAATATACAACAATATTTTGGTAGAATATTTTAAGTGAAGCTGTACAAAGTTAAAAAATCAAAAATAGATAGAAATGGTTTATATGCTAATTGTGATATTAGCAAAGGAACAAGAATTATAGAATACCAAGGAAAAGTAATTTCTGTTAAAAAAAGCGAAATCGACCCAAAATTTGACAACGGTAAGGCAATATATCTTTTTAATATAAATAAAAAATATGATCTCGATGGAGATTTTAAATTTAATACTGCAAGACTAATCAACCATTCTTGTGAACCAAATTGTGAAGTATTTGGAAAAGGATTGAAAATTTGGGTTTATGCAATGAAAAATATTAAAAAAGGAGACGAGTTATCATATGACTATGGTTTCAGCTTTGATAAAAATTTCAGACAATTTCCTTGCAAGTGTGGCTCTAAACAATGTGTTGGATATATTGTAAAAGAAGCATCGAGATGGAGAATTAAAAAATTTAAAAAAAATAAAAGATAAAGATGAAAAAAATTTTATTTGTTTCTACTAGAAACCCTTACTCTGGGAGATACTCAGGTGATGTTATTAGATCATTAAAAATTTTGAACTTATTAAAAAAAAAATATCAAGTTGATTTAGTTTTTCCTGGAAACGAAAAAAGTAAAAAAATTAAAGATGTAAATATAAGATCATTTAAACCTGCAAGCTTTTGGCTTAAATTTTTTTATTGTATTGTCTCTTTTTTTCAACTCAATCCAATCCAATTCGGATTATTCTTTTCAGCTAAAATGAGAAAATATATTAACGAAAATTCTTTTAATTATGATATTATTTTTTTTCACCATTTAAGATCAATTCAGTTTTTGCCAAAAAATTATCATGGAAAAAAAATATTGGACATGGGAGACTTATACTCTGATAATTATTTTCAAACTTATAAATATTTGAATTTTTTAAATCCAATAAAATATATTTATCTAATTGAAGCATTTTTAATCAAATTAGCAGAGGATAGAGTATTTTCTATATTTGATAAAGTTTTACTTTTTTCAAAAAAAGAAGTTGAAAAAATTAAGACCAAATTCGATAAAAACGCGATAGTCCAAATTGATGAATCGATAGAAAGATTAAACAAAAAGTTTTCTTTCTCAAAAAACAATTTTAAAGTTTTATTTATAGGTAATTTAAATTATTTACCAAATATTCTTGCATGCAAAGATTTTGTAAAAAATGTTCTTCCTAATTTAAAAAACAAAATTCCAAATTTAAAATTTTGTATTGTAGGGGATGTAAAAAGAAGTGATAAAATTTACTTATCAAAAAATAAAGATGTGCAAATAGTAGGATCAAAAAAAAACTTAACTAAATACGCAAACAATTCAATTTGTGGTTTAGCTAATTTGAGTATAGCAACAGGTGTTCAAGTAAAAGTACTCACGTATATGACTTTTGGATTACCTGTCGTTTGTAGTAAACAGGTATCTCTAAATTTTGCTAAAAATGTTCTCACATACAATTCAAATAGTGAATTAGAAGATCAAATTCTTAAATTGAAAAATAAAAAAGTATTGTGGAATATTTTTTCGAAAAAATCCTTCAAATTTGTAAAAAAATTTAAATGGGAAAATATAAGTAAAAGATACCTAAATATATTAAATTCTTAATAAATAATCTTTTTTAAATACAGCCCCTCGGGTGGTGCTGGCGGTGCGCATTTTTGCCTGCTTTTTGATCGAATTACCTCTTTTATTTTGTCAGGTTTCCACTTATTTTCCCCAACGTATTTTAAACATCCAATCATAGATCTTACTTGTTTTTGAAGAAAAGATTTTGATTCAACTATAAATATTATTTTTTCTTTATTTTTTTTAATCTTTAAGTTAATTATCTTTTTTACTGGACTCTTTGCAGAACAAGTTGAGGCTCGGAAAGCTGAAAAGTCATGAATGCCTAAAAAATAATTAGCACCTCTTTTCATTTTTTTTATATCTAATTTTTTTTTCACTAACCAAGCTCGATGTTTGTCGATAGAAAGTTTTGTTTTTCTATTAGATATAATGTATTCATATACTCTCTTTTTTGCACTATGTCTTGCATGAAAATTTAATTCTTTTTTTTTTAAATCAATTATTGATATTGAAAATTTATTTAAATAATAATTTACTGTTGAGAGAAATTTGAATTTGTTTTTAATTTCTGTTTTCAAAATAAAATTTGCAGTCTGTCCTATAGCGTTTACTCCAGCATCAGTTCTTCCAGAGCCATTGACCTTTATTTTACTTTTGAGTGTTTTTGACAGAGCTTTTTCAATTATTTCTTGAATTGAAGTTCCATTTTTTTGAATTTGCCATCCTACAAATCCTTTACCAATGTATTCTATTATGATTTTATAGTTATAACTCAAGACAAAAATTCACCTTTAGATAATTTATAGCCTGATAAAAAACTTTTAGTATTTAGAATTTTTTTTCCTTCTTTTTGAATAGAAATAATCTTGATTGAATTATTTTTACAAGCGATGGTCAAATTATCATCAAGAATTTCACCTTCTTTTCCAGTGAGTTCAGACTCAACTGCTTTAATAATCTTAAATCTTGAACCTTTATGTTCAAACCATGCTCCGGGCACCGGGTTTAATCCGTTGATTTTTGCAATAAGCTTTTTAGCCTCTAGGTTCCAAAAAATTTTTGACTCTGTCTTTTCAACTTTTTTTGCATATGTAACCAAATTTTTATCTTGTTCTTTGAAATTTTCTGAGTTTGTCTCGATTAACTTGAGAGCCTGAATTATAAGCTTAGAACTGAGAGTCGAAAGTTTTTTACTCAAAGATGTGTAATTATCATCTCTTTCAATATCAATTTTCTCTTGTAACATATAAGGGCCTGCATCTAGTTCAGGAACTATTTTCATTATTGAAATTCCTGTTTCTTTATCCATCTCAATGATTGATCTTTGAATTGGTGCAGCCCCTCTCCATCTTGGCAGTAAAGAAGCATGTATATTTATAAAATTTATATTTTTAATGCTAAGAGCTTTAGAGGGTATCATTTTTCCATAAGCTACAACGACAACTACATCTGGACTAAGTTTTTTAATATTATCAATTTCTAAGTCATTAAATTGCTCTGGGGATCTTACAATTATTTTCTTTTTATTCGAAAATTCATGTACCGGTGATAAATTTATTTTTTGTCCTCGTTTACTTTTTTTAGGAGTTTGTGTGTAAACTTGCAAAATGTGATGTTCAGACTCGATTAAGGTATTTAAAATGGGAACAGCAAAATCTGGTGTCCCCATAAATATTATTTTTAATGCCATCTAATTTACAAAACAATTTTATTTAATTCTTTTTTGTGTTTTTTGAGTTTTTTTATTATCATATCTTTTTTAAGTTTTGATAAATAATCAATAAACAAAATTCCATTTAAGTGATCAACTTCATGTTGAATGCAAGTAGCCAATAATCCTGTTGCTTCCAATTTTTTTTCTTTTCCATGATAATCAATATAATTCAAATGGCACTGAGCAGGTCTCTCTACTTCAGCAAAGTGTCCCGGCAAAGATAAACATCCCTCCTCATAAACTGACGTATTTTTTGATTTAAAAGTAATAATTGGGTTAATCAAAAAAAGAGGTTTTTTTTCCTCTTCTTTTCTAGAAATATCAATCACAATTAGTCGTTTTAATATTCCTATTTGAACGGCAGCTAAACCAATACCAGGTGCAGCGTACATTGTTTCTAACATATCATCTAACAAATTTCTTAATTCATGATCAACTGTCTCTAACTTTTCACTTTTTTTTCTTAAAATAGGATCAGGCTCAACTACTATATTTCTCTTAGACATAAAAATATTATATAAAAATTAAACTCTTAGCGGAAGTGCGGATGTAAGTACTTTATTTCTTATTTTGATTAAATTCATCTCGTTAAGAAGACTTGTAATGAAGTATATAGTTTCTGGATCCAGCTGATGCGGTTCATCTTCACCAATAATTTCAATAATTTTTAGTACTAAGAAAGCATTTTGTTTTTGATCAATTAATTCTATTAAGTTTTTTGGAACATCATATTTAGAAGCCTGTTGATTGAAATCAAAATTCGATGGTATTTTAAAACCATCTTTAATCAAAGAGTTTACAAGAGCCAAATCTTTAGCTGAGTAGAAATATTTTTTATTCTTACTAATTTTTTTAAAAACTTTATCAATTTCTTTTTGTATTTTTTTATTCTCTTCATTTTCAATATAGAACTTCATAATCTTTGACTGATGCAAAATTTTATCATTGTACCTGACTTTTCCTAGCTTTTGTTCTTCGCTTGCAATTATTCTTTTTTTTGAAATTTCTTTGTAATCCTCAGGTATGTTATCTTCTCCTATGTCTTTTAATTGTCTAATCAAATATTTAGTAAAAATATTTGAAAGTTTGTCTTTTTTGAAAAGTTCCTCAAGCAAAAAGAGATAATCTAACTGAGATTCAGTATCTTCTGATAATAGATATTTTTGAAAAATTAATGATCTCGCGTCACTTTCCTCTAATGTTTGATATACATTTTTTGCATTAATCAAAGTATTTAAATCAAATGGAACTTGTTTGTAAATATTGAAAATAATATCGCTATTAATTTGGCTTTTATTTGCAGCAATCTCTAAATCTTTTAATCTTTTTTTATCATTGATGTCATCTAACTGAATTAAATTTGCAGCATTTAGATATTCCCAAATTTCTTTCTTTGTTTTTTTAGTTGGCTCATATTTGAAATCTTTTATAGTTACACTAGATAAGTAAAAATTTAATAAATTTTCTTCGTTAATTTTTTCAACTGTTTTATCGGATATACCTAGTAAAAAATTTATCTTATCATCAAAGAATTTATCAGATTGATTTTGTTCTCTAAGAAGATCTAATAAAAGTCTAGCTTGTGATTTCTGATTATTAAAAATTAAACAATAAATCTTGAATTTTTCCAAATAAGCGTCTTTAATTTTCGTATCTATAAATTTTGCTTTTTCACAACCTTTTTTTATATTTGCCTGAGTAATATTTTCATCTACAAGATATTGAACGGCTCGTCCTTTTCCAAAAAATTCCTCATTCTGTTTTAAAAACTCCTCGACCAAATCTGTTCTATTATTTTCAATTAACCAATTAATTTTTATACTAACAAAATCATTATTGCTCATGCCTATAGGAGGATAAGAAAAAGATAATAGAGTCTTTTCAAATATTTCTTGAGATATATTTGAAAGTTTAATTTTTTTTAACCTATTGATACTTGCTATAACCTCTTCTGCTTTAGTTGAAGACCACATATTTAAATTAAAATCGTGTTGAGCTGGATCATAAACACCAAATATTTTTTTCTCGTCAGACTTTTTTAAAAGATCATCCTCAATTTTAATCTCCTCATCAATATTAATAGATTTATTGTTGATCGTTATTTTCTGGTTAGTCTTTTTTTCTTGAGTTGGATTTGTGGGATTTAAACTTTCTTCATTTTTTTTTTCTTTCCAAATATTTATTTTTTCCTCACTTAAAAGGGGCGTAGATAGTAAAACAAAGACTAATATACCTAAAAAGTTTTTAAAGCCTTTTAATATCATTAGTTATATCTATATTGTACTTTTGTTTAGGGCTTGGAAAATTTATTTTTTCTATCAAAAAGATTGCTAAAATAAAAATTACTATAACTACTAACAGTTTAATAAATATTTTTATAAGTGAACTGCCTAAACTTGGTTGTCTGTTGTATTTAAGTTGCATAGTTTTTGATTTTATTTAAACTCAATAAATAAGACAAATTTATGAAAAATCAAATTTAAAATCGGACTAAAAATTGAATAAAAGTGTGGTATTAACTGGAATGATGGGTGTGGGCAAATCTACTGTTGGGAAAAGTTTAGCAGAAAAGCTTTCATACGTATTTATTGACATAGATAAATTAATAGAAGCTAAAGAGGGTTGCTCGATAAATCTAATTTTCAAAAACAAAAGTGAGAGTTATTTTAGAAAACTGGAAGCATTGATAAGTCTACAAGAATTGAAAAAAAATGATGTTGTAATATCTCTAGGCGGAGGTGCATTTTTAAATAAATCTATAAGGAGAGCAGTAAAAAATTCCTCAATAAGTTTTTGGTTGGATGTTGATACTAATGAATTAGTTAAAAGATTAAATAAATCAAAGAAAAGACCTCTTTTATTTAAAAAAAATTTAAAGGAAACAATCAATAAAATTTACTTAGAAAGACAGAAAACTTATAGTGAAGCTGACTTCAGAATAAAGTGTAATTTTTTAAAACCAGAGGTAATAGTAAATAAAGTGCTAAAACTATATGAAAAATCAAGAAATTAATTTTAAAGATAATTTTAACTCATACTCTATTTTAATTGGAGAAAATACAATTAGTAAATTACCTAAAAAAGTTAAAAAACTTTGTCCTAAAACAAAAAAAATTGCATTATTTTTTGATAAAAATGTTCCGAATAAATTTAGAATAGATTTAAAGCGAAAACTTAAAAATTACAATTTATTCACATATATTTTTACTGCCAATGAAAAATCTAAATCTCTTCAATCGGTAAACAATTTTTTAGATAAATTATTGGAAAAAAATTTCAATAGAACTGATTTAATTATAAGTATTGGGGGAGGCATAACAGGTGATATTGTTGGGTTTATTTCAAGTATTTTTAAAAGGGGGATTAACTTTATTAATGTTCCCACAACTTTATTAGCCCAGGTTGACTCAGCTATCGGAGGAAAAACTGGGATAAATTCAATTTATGGTAAAAATCTTATCGGGGCGTTTTATCAACCTAAATTAGTAATTAGTGATACTCGTTTTCTAAATTCCTTGTCACAAAAAGAAATGGTTTGCGGTTACGCAGAAATTTTGAAACATGCAATTATAAAAGATAGTCATTTCTTTAAATGGTTGAAAAAGAATACAAAATATATTTTCAATCGAAAAGCAAAAGAACTTGCATATGCAATTAAAAAAAGCTGTCAGATAAAAATATATTTTGTAAAAAAAGATGTTAATGAAAAAGGGCTAAGAATGATATTAAATTTTGGTCATACCTTTGCGCATGCTATAGAAGCACAAAAGAGTTTTTCAAAACAAATAACCCATGGAGAAGCTGTTTTATCTGGTATGATTTTAGCTACTAAACTCTCAGTAATTAAAAAAGTTTGTAATATAAAAATTCTGGAAGAATTAGAAAAAATTTATCTTCAAAATAATATAGATTATACAATAAATAAATTTTCTAATGAAAAAACATTAATTAATTTGATACCATTTTTACAAAACGATAAAAAAAATAATGACGAAAAAATTAATTTTATTCTTCTCAAAAGAATAGGAAAGACAACAAAACCAAATTCTTTTAAGATTTCAATTAAAAATATTAAAAAATATTGCAAAGCTATTGCTCAATATTAATCTCTAGTGCATGAATTTTAGATTTCAAATCTTTCTCTAATATTTTCATTATCATTTTGTGAGCACTTACTCTGTTAATTGAACTTAAATACAAAGATTTAATGTTTAGTTGTAAATGGTATTTCTCAGGTGAAAAAAATTTATGTTTTTTATGATGATGTGAATTATCAATAATATCTATTTTTTCTATTTTAATATTTTTTTTTAATTTTTCTATTATTTCGTCAAAATAATTTTTCATTATACAAATTTTACTATATAGAATTAATTAATGAAAAATATATGTGACTGGAAAAATTGTAAAGAGCTTGGATTATATAAAGCTCCCATAGAGAGAGATAATAGCAAAAAATATAGACTTCTCTGTCTAGAACATATTAAGATTTTTAACAAGAGTTGGAACTATTTTGAAAATATGAATGATCAAGAAATTGAGTATTTTATAAAATCAGATTTGACATGGCATAAATCAACTAAAAAATTTGGTTCCTCAGAAAATTTTTTTAACATTCTCTGGAATAATGCCTTAGAAGATAAACTTAATATTTTTAATACCACTAATTTTAAAGATTTCAAAAAAGCGAAAATATCACAAACTGATAAGGATGCTTTGCAAGTAATGGAGCTGAATGATGATGTAAAATGGGCAGAAATACAAATAAAATTTAAAGAGCTTGTAAAAAAATATCATCCTGATAAAAATCAAGGCAATAAAAAATTTGAAGAAAAGTTAAAAAAAATTACTCTTGCTTATAGCCAATTAAAACAAACATTAGGAAAAAAATGAATTCAGAACAATTTTTACAAAAAACTGATATCAAACTTTCTGTTAAACAAACTTTTGGGTTTGATAGCGATATGAAAGTAAACGGTTTTTCTAAAAAAAATGAATATGTTCCAAAAGTCGATCCTGATTATAAATTTGATAAAGACACAACTCTTGCAATTTTAGCTGGATTTTCTTTCAATAAGAGAGTCTTAATACAAGGGTATCATGGAACTGGAAAATCTACTCACATTGAACAAGTTGCTGCAAGATTAAACTGGCCATGTGTAAGAGTTAACTTAGATAGTCATATAAGCAGAATTGATTTAATAGGAAAAGACGCCATCATCTTAAAAGATGGGAAGCAAATTACAAAATTTAAGGAAGGAATACTACCATGGTCAATTCAAAACCCTGTTGCGTTAGTATTTGATGAGTATGACGCTGGTAGACCTGATGTAATGTTTGTAATTCAAAGAGTTTTAGAGAGTGATGGTAATTTTACGCTGTTGGACAAAAATAAAATTTTGGAGCAACACGATTTATTTAGAATTTTTGCAACAACAAACACTGTGGGCCTAGGAGACACAACAGGACTTTATCATGGAACTCAACAAATTAACCAAGGTCAAATGGATAGATGGAATATAGTTTCAACTCTCAATTATCTTCCTTTCGATAAAGAATTAGAAATAGTTTTAGCCAAAAACAAAAACTTTAATAATAAAGAAGGTAAAGAGCTTTTATCAAACATGATTAAGGTGGCTGACCTTACTAGAAAAGGTTTTATAAATGGTGATATCTCTACAGTAATGAGCCCAAGAACTGTTTTACATTGGGCAGAAAATACTGATATCTTTAAGGATAAAGGTTATGCTTTTAGAATTACGTTTTTAAACAAATGTGATGATTTAGAGAAAAAAATAATTTCTGAATATTATCAAAGATGTTTTGGTGAAGACCTTCCAGAGTCATCAATAAATGTAGTTCTATAAAGTGGAATACAAAAAGGAAAAATTAGAAGATTTTAAAACTGCTATTAGTTCAACTGTAAGAACTATAACTAATTCTAACAAAATAGAAGTTTCTTTTGGAAATCAAGAAACCAAAAATTTTGAAAACTCCATCAAGCTACCAGAGTTAGATCGAATAGGAGATAAATTAAATTTTGAGGAAATTAGAGCTATAGCTGACTCTAAATCTTTAGTTCATAGATTTTCTAATTTAGAAACTTTGAAAAAATATGAGCCAAAGGGAAATATTTCAAAAAAGCTTTATAGTATATCAGAAAAAATCAGATGTGAAAAAATTGGTACTGAATATTTTGGAGGTATAAAAAATAATATTGAAAATTTTTATCAAAAAAGAGTTCTAGGATTAGATCTTAAAAGTGGAGAAGATAAAATAATTGAGTCTTTTGAGAATTATTTGAGAATTAAATTTTTAGATTTCAAAAATGAACCTCTGACTGAAAAAAAATTAAAATCTTTTAAGAAAGATTTAAATGATAAGTTTAAAAGTAAAATAAATGAACTAAAAGGCCTTACTCTAGATCAAGAAAAATTTAATTCTTTAATTTCTGAATTAATCACTAATATGAGTTTGGACGAAAATATAGACGAGCAGGAAAAGAACGAAAAAGAAAATGAAAATGATGATAAACAATCAAAGCCACAAGATCAAGAACAGCAAGCAAAAGAAAAAGAGGAAAAAAATGAGGAAATGTCAATCGAAAGTGGTGTTCCAAGTTTGGAAAATGAGACAAAAGACTCAGACAAATCAGAGGAGGAAATTGAATTAAAGGATAGCACAAGACCAGATTTAAGAAAAAAAGGAAAATCCAATCTTGGCGACTTAATATACAAGAGCTATACAGAAGAATTTGATGAGATTATAAAAGCTGAAGAGCTTGAAAAACCGGAGGAGCTAGCAAGACTAAGGAAAAATTTAGATCAACAATTACTTCAGCTAAAAAATTTTATATCTAAACTTGCAAACAAATTACAAAGAAAATTATTAGCAAAACAAAACAGATCCTGGGACTTTGATTTAGAGGAGGGTTTGCTTGACACTTCCAAGCTCACAAGAGTAATTATGGATCCCTTTAACTCTTTATCATTTAAAAAAGAAAAAGATATCGAATTTAAAGAT
>MDTA01101741.1_pt1 | contig 12564 bp, 11 predicted proteins | sample 811151 | NCBI WGS metagenome assembly MDTA01 (sample SAMN05326648, study PRJNA326480) | marine metagenome | isolation source: seawater | place: Indian Ocean: South | collected 2010
GGAGTTCTAAAATTCAATTCTGAATTAACTGAAAAAAAAATAAATTTAAAAAAAAAAAAAATTAATATATTTCAGGTAATTTTTAAAAAAATAAAAAATATATCAATAATTAATAATATTAAAATTTATATTAAAAATAAATTAATTAAATCATCTAAAGTTATAAAAGATGAAAATGTATTTGAAAATAAATTTATAGACGACGCCTCTTTAAAAATATTAAAAGAAAAAAAATATAATTTAAAATACAGAGTCTATCGATATAAATTATTGTATAATTTTTTAAAAAAAAATAAAATAGACCCAATTTATAAAATATACAAAAAAGATAGAATTGTACCTTGGCACATACCTTTTTATTTAAAAAAAAATGTAAATCTAATAAATATATTGAAAAAATCAAATTTAAATATAATTCAATGGCCGAAAATTCCAGATGAATTAAAGAACAAGCCTGAAATTAAAAAAAAATATACTAACCTTTATTGTATAACTATTAACTAGTTATGTATAAATATAAAATATATGAAAGTTTTGATAGTGAGTTAGAGAAAATTTGGAAAAATATTGAGATTAATAATGATAACATCTTTGAAACTTTTGACTGGCACAAAAGTTGGTATGAAAATATTGGTAAATTAAATAGTAAAATTTTAATTATTTTAATTGAAAAAACAGTTAAGAATGAAAAAAAAACGATTATATTTCCTCTAATTATTAAGAAATATTTTGTTTTTAGGGTTTTAGAGTGGTCAGGATATCCATTTTCAGATTTAAACTCACCAATTATAAATAAAGGTATTATTTTAGATGATATTGAATATTTTATAAAAACATTAAAAAAAATTAGAAAATTTTATAATATCAACATTTTTGTTTCAATTAATGTCATAAATTTTGCTTTTATAGAAGCAATGAATAAAAAAAAAAATTCAAAAATTTTAAATAGTTCTTTGAATTTTTTTTATAATTTTAAACAGGAAGATTTTAATAATAGAAAATTAAATGAACTAAAGTATATCATAAAAGACTTGGAAAGACAAAAAAGACGTATTAAGGATAAAATTACTTTTATTAACAATCCTTTAGATCCTAATTTAAGAAAAAAAATTTTTGATAAGTTAATTAAATTCAAATTCGAACAATATGAAAGAAATAACTCTTGGAATTATTTAAAGTATAAAAATTATATTGAATTTTTAAAATTACAAGCACAAAGTCAAAATATAAATTTATCAGGTTTATTGTTGGGAGAAGAAATAATTGCTGCTCATATGGGATATGAATATAAGAAAAATTTTTTCTATATTTTACCTGCATATGATTATAGATTTAAGAAATTTTCTGTAGGAAATATTCTTTTATATGAATTATTTCAAATTCTTAAAAAAAATTATGATAAATTTGATTTTACAATTGGTGCAGAGCTTTATAAAGCCAAGTGGTCTAATAATAAAAATAAAACATATAATTTAATTTTTTATTTAGATATTAAAGGATACATATTTTACTTGTATATGATATTAAAAAAAAAAATAAAAAAATCAAAATATATTACAAGTAATTTGAAGTCGTTTTATCACGCTATTAAGAAATGAAAAATATTTTCTACGAATCCATATCTAATTTTTCTGAGAAATTCAAAAGTTCAGATAGATCTAATTCTAATAAAATTTTATTATTTCATTCAATAGAAAACCAAATAAATAAAAAAGATTTATATAGCCTAGATAAAGATACTTTTGAAAAAATGATAATATTTTTATTAGAAATGAATTTTAATTTTGTATCCTTTAATGAAGTTTATAGCAATGATAACAATATAATAATTACTTTTGATGATGGTTTTTCAAGTGTCTTAAATAATGCTTTACCAATATTAGAAAAATATGAAATTCCTTTTCATGTTTTTATAAATAAAAGTTTTATTCAATTAGATGATAATTTGTATTTAAATGAAAAAAATTTACTAGAATTATCCAAAAAAAAAAATGTTAAATTAGGTTCCCACGGTGTTTCACATATGAAGTTATCACAATTACCAGAAAATCAAATCAAACAAGAAATTAGTGATAGTAAAATTTGGCTTGAAAATCTTATTGGTAAAAAAATTGATTCATTTTCATATCCACATGGTTCTTATAATAATAAAGTTAAAGAATATCTGCAGGAATATGGTTATAAATTTGCTGCATGTAGTAAATTTGGCGTGATTAATGATCTTACTCCAAAATTTGAACTTCCTAGATTAGATATATGGTCTACTGATACAAATATGATTTTAAATCAAAAATTAAATGGCCATTGGAATTGGCTTAATTTTGTGCAGAGTTTTAAGAAATGAATTTTGATCTAATTAAAAAGAATTATGATGATATATTTTTTTTTCTTTTATTATTTTTTGTTTTTTTTTCAGAAACTTTAATTTTAAAAACACTTCTGCCAGCATATTTGTTTATTTCTCTTTACTTATTAGTAAACATTTCTAGGATCAAATTAAGTTTGTTCCAGACAATAGCTTTCATTGTTAGTTTATTTTATTTGATATCTTTGATTTTTTTATCAGAAAACACTTTAACTGTGTTTATTAATTTTAAATATTTTTTTGGATCAATCATGTTTCTTATTTTTCTAAGAAATTTTCAGATTAATCAAAGCCATTTTTCTTTGTTTAGATTAATTTTAATGTTAGTTTGTATTTACACACTGTTCGAGGCTATAATTATCAATATTTATCCTGATTTAAGATTGCATTATGAAATTCATACGGCAAAATTTTTTGGATTTTATACTAGATCATATGGTGTTGGAGGAAATTCAACAATTTCGTCATTGTCTGTTATATTTTTGTATTATTTCATATATAAATTTTATAACAAAAAAATTTCATATTCTGAAAGTATATTAGTCATCTTGACCATAGTTTCTTTATTCAGCACAACTGGGTTTCTTTTTTCATTTCTATTAATATTTATTGAATCCATAAAATTAAAAAAAATAAAAAATTTTTTATGGTTATTTATTTTATTTATTATTTTTTTTATTTTATACTATTTAACAATAGTCTTGAAAGATGACTCTTTTCAAAAAATATCATTTGATTATATCCATTTTATATTAAACTATAAGTTTTATTGGTTTAAAATGTTTTTCTTTGATAGCGTTGCAACTAATGCTATAGAACTTTATTCTGCAAGTAAACATTTTATAGATATTTATGAAACTAAAGAATGTTTTAATTTACTATTTGGTTGTCAAATAAATGACCCAACACCAAATACATCAGGTGATTTTGCAATAAAAATTTTCATTAAGCAAAATGGATTTTTAGGTTTATTTTCTTTTTTACTATTAATTTTTTCTTTTTTTAGGTCTAAAAATTATTTGATACTTCTTATTTTAATTTCTACTACTTTGCACTATGGGTTTATTTTTTCAAATATAGGGCATTTAATTTTACCCTTATTTTTAATTTTCACTTTTAAAAATTACTCAATAAACAAATATATTTATGACTAATAAAAAAATTTCCCTAGTAATTCCTTTTTATAATGAAAAAAATAAAATCTATAAAACTATAAAATTAATAAAATCCCAGACTATCGAGCCAGATGAAATTATATTCGTTAATGGTTTTTCTAATGATAACTCAGAACTATTATTAAGACTTTTTCTTAAAAATTATAAATTTAAAAAAAGTAAAATTAAAATATTAAAAAATAAAAAAAAAACCCATCAGAATCTAAAAACATTGGGATAAAAAACTCTAAATATGAAAATATTTGTTTTATGGACGTAGGATTAGATGTGAATAAATTTTGGATACAAAATATCAAAAAATTAATATCAAATAAAAATTATAGTTATGTCCAGGGAAAATATTATTTTAAACCAGTTTCTATATTAGATAAATATTTTTTGTCACAAACCTTTGGAATTTACACATATGGAAATTGTATTCCTTCAAGTTGTTTTAAAAAAAAAATATTTAATAAAATTGGATTTTTTGAAAATTATAGATCTGGTTATGATAGAGTATGGTTAAAAGAACTTAAATTAAAAAAATTTTATTCTAAAAATAATTATAATTCACCTGTAAATTATCTTAAATATAATAGTGGAGAAAATATTTTTAAAATTTTTAAAAAAATTTTTTACTATTCTCATACTACAATTGGATTAAAAAATTATTATTTAGATAAATTATATTTGATATCATTAATCTTTTTAATATTAATTTTTATATATGGTTTTTTTTTAGAACTAATGATTATGTATTTTTTATTTAGAGGATTGTTTTTGCCTATAAAAAAAAATTTTCAAAATACAAAAAAAATTTTTGACTTTTCATTGATATTATTTGGACCTATTTTTGGAGTTATAATTGATGCTTCTAGATTATTAGGTTTTTTATTTGGACATGCTAAGAAAATTATAAAATGAAAAAAATTCTTTTAGTCGCTAATAGAACAAACTCACTTTGGTTTTTTAGAAAAGAAATAATCTTATCTCTTATAAAAAAAAAATACCAAGTAACTATAGTAGCAAATGAAGATGAATATTATAAATACTTAAAAAAGTACAACATCAAGTTTCATTTGATAAAAAAAAATATAAATTCTTTTAATATTATAAATCTAGCTTTATTATTTTTAAAATTAGTTCAAATATCAATTAAATATAAACCTAATATTATTCAAAGTTATACTATTGTTCCAAATTTACTTTGCCCATTAATAAAAATTTTTCATAATTGTAAAGTTTTTTGTATGATCACTGGGATGGGTTATGTTTTGAGCTCTGGTAATAAATTTTTATTATATTTCAGCTCAATATTATACAAGATTTCTCTAAATTTTTGTGATCATTTAATATTTACAAATAAATTCAACAGAGATTTTTTTATTAAGAATAATATCTATACAAAAAATGCGTATTCACTACTTCCAGCTTCAGGAATTAATAAAAATAAGTATAAAAAAAAAAAATGTAAAAAATCAAAATATTTTAATATTTTATTTATAGGCAGATTAATAAAAAGTAAGGGAATTTTTGATCTTCTTTATATATTTAGAGGTTTAAGAATAAGAAATAAAAAATTAACAATAATTGGTAAAGAAGATAAATTCTCTCCTGAAGGAATTGATATTAGCAAGTTAATAGAAAATGACAAAAATATAAAACATATTAAATTTTCAAATAATTTAGAAAATTATTATAATAACTCAGATATTTTCTTATTTCCTAGTTATTCGGAGGGGATGCCAACAGTTGTAATGGAGGCTTTTTCTTGTGGGCTTCCTTGTTATACTTATAAAGTACCTGGATGTGATGACATAGTCGTAAATAATATTACAGGTTATAAAGTTAATATTCATTCTAAAAAAAAAATGATCAAAATAATTGAGAGAACAATTAAAAATAAAAAAAAATTAAATCAAATTTCTAAAAATTGTATAGAATATTCTAAAAGGTTTAATAGAGATTTTGTTGTGAAAAAAGTATTAAAATTATATGAAGAGTCAATTTAATATCAATCAAAAATATTCAAATACAAAGTTAAAAATAGCAGCTATAATTTCATGCCTTATACCCTTTAGTTTAGCATTAGGTCCATTTCTTCCAGAAATATTTTTTATAATATCTTTTTTAATTTTATCTAAAGAGATTTTTTTTAAAAAAAATAAATATTTTAATAATAATTTATTTAAAGTATTTCTTCTTTTTTATTTCTATATCTTATTTAATTCTATAATTCAAAATTATAGTTGGGGTGAAGATTTTATATTCTCCCGTTTATATTGTGGTGATTTTTTGAATTGTTTTAAAATTTATTTTTTTGATCAAAAATCAATAATTTTTTTTTTTAGATATTATTTTTATATGGTCGTGTTATGGTATTTATTTGATAATTATAAAAAGTTTACAAATTATTTTTACTTTTCACTGATTATATCAATTACATTTATTGGAGTTGATGCATTGATTCAATACATTACAGGAACTAATTTAATTGGTATTGAGAGAACCAATCTTCATCGTTTGTCAGGAATATTTAACGATGAATTCATTTTAGGAAGTTACTATTTAAGAATGTATTTTATTTTTTTTGGATTATTTATTTTTTTAAATAATTTTAAAGAAAAAAAGACAACTTATTATTTTATTTTAATTAATTTATTTTTTTCAATATTAATTTTTTTAAGTGGAGAGAGATCAGCTTTATTCTTATTTATTTTAAGTTTATTTTTGAGTTTTATTTTTCTAAAAAAAATAAAATATAAGTTTTTTTTAAACTCTATTTTAATATTATTTGTTTCAGTTACATTCATTTCTTTTTTTGATGGAAATATAAGAGATAGAATATTCAATCAAACAATAGATGAATTTTCAGATAAAACTAATGGTAAAATTTACATTTTTACCGAAGTTCATCATGGCCATTATATGAGTGCAAAATTAATGTTTAGAGAAAATTTTTTTTTTGGGGTAGGGCCGAACCAATTTGAAAAAAAATGTCAAGAAACAAAGTATCATCACTTTAGACAGCGATGTGCTACGCATCCACATAATTATTATGTTCAATTGTTCTCTGAAACGGGAATTTTTGGAGGGTTATTTTTAGTATTTACAATATTTTATATATTGTATCGATTATTAAAATCATTAGTACACCAAGAAACTAAATTAAATGATAATGACATTTTAAATTTTTTTTTATTAGGGTTTTTAGTATTTTTATGGCCTGCGGTGCCTCATGCTAATGTTTTTAATAATTGGATAATTATGTCTTCTTTAATTTCACTTTCATTTTTTAAACACTACTCGTATAAGATAAATAATTAAATTGACTAAAGATGGATGATTTAAAATTTTACAAAAAAAATGGATTTTTAATAATTAAAAATGTTTTTAATGCAAATGATTTAAATATTATAAGATCTATTTTAATAAGTGAATTTAAATCACAAAAAAATCCAAAAATTTTAGATGTCTATCAATTAAAAAATTCTAACAAATTTTTATCAGAAGTTTTTCTTTCAGAAAAACTTTACCAAAAGCTTTATAATATTTTTCATCACAGAGAATTTGGTAAAATATTCATACTACCTCCTTTTACAATAATGAGAAATTTTTTTCCAAAACATTCATCACACACATGGCACATAGATGCATCTGGTGAATTTAGATACAAATATTGCAAAGATCGTATTTTAGCAAAAGATTATTTTTTCGCGAAAGTAGGTATATACCTTCAAAAAAATTCTGAATATGGAGGTCAAATAGATATAATTAGAGGTTCAAATAGAACTTATGGACAAAGAACTTTTAAATCTTTCTTAGCAAAAATTTCTCTTAAAATGAAAATGAAATTTGTTTCTAAATTAAATGCAAACATTAAGAAATTTTTTGAAAAAAAATTTTTAAATTATGAGAAATTAAATTTAAATTTAGGAGACGTTGTTGTATTTGACTCTCGTGTGTATCATCGTGGATCACCAATAAGTTTAGACAAAGAGAAAAAATTATCTGAATACGATGGTCACTATATTAAGGAAACTGAAAATGATGAAACTAAGTTTGCATTATACTTCCAATTTGGAAATTTACATGGATTACAATCCTATTGGTATGATAGAGGTAAAAGATTAAGTGGGACTGGTGAAAGAGAACAATGGGAAAAAACAAAAAATCACATAAACAATTATTATCTATCTTCTAATAAAGATATACCTAACGAAATTAAAATTTCTCTAGAATATTACAAAAACTGATACTGTGTTAAATATTTTATTTTATACTCTTATATCTATTGTCTCATTTTTTTTAGTAAAATATCTATGTTCAATTAACATTTTTTTAGATGTCGAAATCAAAAAAAAACAAGCAATACATATCTTGAATATACCAAGATCTGGAGGGCTTATACTGTTTTTAAACATAATTTTATCAATAATTTTTAATAATTTTTTTTATGAGTTCATTGCTTTAATTTCTGTTGTTTTTTTTATAGGCTTTATTGACGATTATGGAATAAAAATTAAACCAATTAAAAGGTTTATAATACTATTTTTTTCAATTTATATTTTTGTAATGTTTTTTGAAATAACATTAAGAACTACAGGTATAAGTTGGATAGATGCATTGATGTTAAAATATAATTTAGGATTTTTTATAATAACCATATGTTTTTTAATTTTAATAAATGGGTCAAATTTCATTGATGGGGTAAATGGTAATTTGGCAATTCATTATTTTTTTTTAATAGTTTTTATATTTTTTGTAAATTTAGAAAATAGTTATTTAAATATTTTTATTTATCCAACTTTAATTTCTTTAGCTATATTTTTGATTTTTAATTTAAAAAACAAAATTTTCTTTGGAGATGGAGGCGCTTATTTATTAGGACTAATATTAGGGATTTTGATTATAGAAATGCTGAACACAAATACCAAAATATCTCCATTTTTTTATCTTATTTTGACTTCTTACATAGGTTCAGAGGTATTGATTTCATTTGTAAGAAGATTCGCAAAAGGTACTAGTACTGTTAATGCGGATTTTGGGCATTTTCATCAACTCCTATTTAGTTTTTTTAAAAAAAAAAAAGATTAAATCCACATTTATTTACAGCGGCAACAATTAATTTTATTATGATTCTTTGTATTTATCCTTCGTTCTATTTTAAAAATGATTTTGAAGTTACAAGAATTTATGCAATATTTTTGTATGTTTTAATCGCTCTTTTATTTGTAATAACAAAAATATTTCTTAAGAAATAAATTAAACAAGATCTTTAAATGACTCTTTAATACTTTGTAATATAGATTTTGGTTTTCGACCTAAAATTTTTAAAAATTTAGCATTTTCCATTTTCATATTATGTTCTTCATTTTCCCTACGAGGATTTTGTATATTTTTAATTACTGTTTTAAATCCATAATTTTTTGATACTTCTTTTATAAGATTTGAAATCTCAATTATTGATAATGTTTGTGAAAATTGATTATAGATTTCAAATTTTTTTGAATTATTTTTTTTATAAACATTATATAAAGAGTCAACTACGTCTTCTAAGTCAATAAAAGGCTTTTTTTGTTTACCTTTTCCATAAATTGGAAGAAAATCTTTTTTAATTGCTTTCATTATAAATCTGTTAACAACAACTCCAAAGAAAAAATCATAGTCAAATCTAGTAGTAAATTTTTTGTTTAATCTTGTATATTTTGTTGAGGAACCCAGGGTCACTGCAGTTCTAAAATCAATAATAGGTAAGTCCCAAAGCCTATTTGCAAGCCATAAATAGTTTATATCGTTACTTTTTGTTATATGATACCAGGATTGACCCATTCCAGGAAATAAAAGATTATCTTTTCTAAATTTTATTCTTCCCTCAGGTATCTTTAAGTTAGGGGCGCCATATGTACCTGTTGTAGTCGTTTCAACAAATAAAGTTTTAAGTAGATTAAGTTCTTTAAGAGACCAAAGTAGATTTAAAGTTGATAAATTATTATTTTTTGAAGTAAATAATGAATTATCTAAATTTTTATTTGCAAAGGGCGCTGATGGCTGACATGCAAGATGGAATATAATGTCAGGTTTAAATTTTTTTAATAAATTGTACGTTTTTTTACTATCTAGGAGATCAAGATTGATAAACTGAAAATTTTTTTTACCTTTTAATTTTAGCTCCTTAATTCTCTCATTCATTGAGTAAACACTTCTAAAGTTATTTTTTGAATATTTATTTACAAGTTTTCTTCTTAAGAAATTATCCACTCCAATTATTTTAAATTTTGGATTTTGATAAATAAATTTTAAAAAAAGTGGCCATCCTATATAGCCATCTGCACCTGTTATTAAAATTCTCATTTTATCTTTGAATTATATTTAATTTTTTTAGCATACTTTTTAGATTCAACTTTAAGATTACTATACCTCTTCAAATTTTTTCTCAATGATTTTTCTTTCTTAATTTTATTTATTAAATGTTTTGATCCACTCTGAACTGTAAAAATTGGTTTAAATTTTAATTTCTTTTTTATTTTAGTAAAATCAATATGATAATCTCTCTCATCAGTAAGTGTTTTTTGAATTTCAATTTTAGTTTTTTTCCCAATCAATTTTGCAAGATCTTTAATTTTATGATTAAGTTTATTAGAACCTACATTAAATATTTGTTTCTTAATTAAAGAATTATCACTTTCGATGCATTTAACAATCGCGACACCAACATCATAAACATGGATATTTGGTCTGTATTGTTCACCACCAAATACTTGAATTTTTTTTTTAAGATATTCAAAAAGAGAAAATAAATTTATAACAAGATCGAATCTTTGCCTGGGTGAGTATCCAAAAACAGTCGCTAATCTTAAAATAACTGGTGTAAATTTATTTGATGATTTTTTTAAAATATATTTTTCACATTTAATTTTCAAATCCGCATAAAGTGAAATTGGTTTAACTTTACTATTTTCTTTTATTAATTTTTTTCCTTTCGCACTACCATAAACGCTGCAAGAACTTGTATATATATATCTTTCAACATCTTTCTTTTTAAGATTATCAATAATTTTAATTGTATTCAGGTAATTACTTAAGTAAGTATTTTTTTTATTAATGCTACAAGCGGGATCACCTACAATTCCGGATAAATCAACAACCGCTTTAGAGTTTTTTATTAACTTTATAACTTTACTAAAATCATATGTGTCTAATTTAAAAAATTTATATTTTTTATTTTTTAAAAATTTTGATAATGAATTTTCACCAAATTTTAAACTATCAATACAAACTACCTCATAATTTTTTTTTAATAAAATATCTGTTAGGACTGATCCGATATAGCCCGCACCTCCTAGTATTGATATTTTTTCTCTCTTCATAAAATAAATTCGATTTATTATATTTTGTTATGTTATTTGTCTAATAAAACTTTTGTAATAATTAAAATAATTTTATCTATTTTATAAAATTTTTTAGAAAAAGAATATTAAGCCCTAAATAGCTATATCGAATAAATGATGAATAAGTGTTCACATATAGCGAAACCAGGAAAAGAAAGAGTAAAAACCCAAAACTAAATAAAAATTTTCTTTTTACCGTAAACATTAAAATTTGTAACAAAATTACTTCTGCACTAATTATAAGCATAAAAATGTTATCTGCAAAAAAAGCGAAACCTCCTGTCAAAAATAATATAGGCCAAATTAACATTCTAATTATAGAACCAATTAAACCAAATTCGTTAAATTTTGGTACCTTATCAAATTCTCTCCCACCCATACTAGCTAAATTTCTACTTTCAATATATTCAAAAATACCCTCAAAGTTTGATAAATAAACTTGCTTAATAAATAAAATGATACATGCACATACTAAAAGTAATATTATTAAGTAGTTTTTCTTAAAAAAATTTTTATTAAAATCAACCAAAACTAAATAATACATTCCAAATGAGCTTCTTAAAGGTGTTCCAAAAAAGAATGAAATTATTAGCGAAATCTTGCCAGGAAAAATTACATAAATTGACAATAAAAATATAAGCAATGTTTCTTTTAAAACACTCACACTTAAGTGCAATTTATATGGTAGAAAACAGAAGAATAGAATTCCAAATAATTTTAAATAATTAATTTCTGTATTTTTTTTTAAATAAAAGAATAAAATTAAGGCATTTGTTATTGCATAAATTAAAATATTAAATTTCACAATATTTCTGTATGGAGATGAGAATGAATTTATTTTTTCTAATTCATGAAATAAATTTACAATAGTATAGAATAATGAATTTGAAAAAAAATGTGTAAAGTAATTTTGTATGTTTGTAATAAAAGAATAATCAATACTCAATGTTTTATAAAGCTTATAGTATTTTAAATAATGTGAAGTATCCGGATGAAAAGTTGAACCAATATTTAGAAATTTCATCTCTAAAAATAAAATAACAAATGAAGCTAATACAGATATGATTAAAAAGAAAATTGAAAGAATATAATTCTTTCTTGAAAGATAAATTTTTCTTACTAAGTTTATAAATAACATGTGCTTAAACTTAAAATTTTAATAATATAATTAATTTATTAATAATCATGTATTTAAATTAATATTTTTAAGCAATAATATAATTGTTTAATTTTTTAAAATCCTGTAAAGAATTATCTTATATGAAAGTATTTATTACAGGAATAGCAGGCTTTTTGGGATCACACTTAGCTGAGAATTGTTTAAAAAATAATCATCAAGTTATAGGTTGTGATACTTTGATTGGCGGAAATTTATCAAATTTAGATAATTTAGATATTGAATTTCATAATACAGATATCGAAAATTTAGATGAGATGACAAAAATATTGAAAAATGTAGATATAATTTGTCACGCCGCTTCCTATGCTCATGAAGGCTTGTCTTCAGTTTCACCGAAATTAATATGTCAAAATAATTTAGTCGGATCAGTATCAACTTTTACAGCAGGAGTTAGGAATAATGTTAAAAGAATCGTGTACTGTTCTTCAATGGCTAGATATGGTGCAATAAAAATTCCATATAAAGAAAATGATA
>MDTA01136963.1_pt1 | contig 12562 bp, 6 predicted proteins | sample 811151 | NCBI WGS metagenome assembly MDTA01 (sample SAMN05326648, study PRJNA326480) | marine metagenome | isolation source: seawater | place: Indian Ocean: South | collected 2010
AATTTGCTGTTGGCGATAATTCAGCCGCTCTCGGGTCCGCGGCGGTGCCGCCCGGATCTGCAGTCGCGCGGAACTACCACACTGGCCCTCAGCCGGTGACGAAGTGGAAACAGCCGCACAGAACCTATCGCGTCGATGTGAAGCGAGCGCGACCCGACTGGTCGATCGATTTCCCCGGGGTTTGTGAACAGGTTTGGTCGTGGACCTTTCGCAGACCGAACTTTCCTTGCGCCGCGTCGCGGGAGGCTGCTAATCTTTCGTAGACTAAAACGACTTGTGTGACTTTTCAGTTTTGATAGTTCAAGTTTACTGTTGCATCAGTATGCATCTCAGTTACAAAAATGACGAGTACTGAGATTAGTACTGAGACGATTCTGTCCTCTCGTTTTTTCGGCGGCTCCGGCTTTTTCAGTCATCCTCGAGCCACTCCGCAGTGCGCAGTGGAAGAGAATGGGCGCAGACGAGGACAGAGCGCCCGAGGACGTGGCCGCCGGTGACGGCGAGGAAGCCTCAGTCGGCGGCAAGAAGGGCCGATACCGCCGAGATAAGCCTTGGGTGAGTCCCATCGCCGTTGCGCACCGCCGCCGAATTTTTGTCCTGACCCACCGCCGCCCACTATACCCTCTGACCCGCAGGACCACGACGGCATCGACCACTGGAAGGTTGACCCGTTCACCAAAGATGACAATCCCGACGGTCTCTTGGAAGAGTCTTCGTTCGCCACGCTGTTTCCTAAGTACCGCGAGAAGTACCTGAGGGAGGTGTGGCCCTCGGTGACCCGCGCGCTGAAGGAGTACGGCATCGCGTGCGAGCTCAACCTCGTGGAGGGTTCCATGACCGTGCGCACCACGATAAAGACGTTCGATCCGTACATCATCATCAAATCTCGTGACCTCATTAAGCTCCTGTCGCGCTCGGTTCCCGCGCCCCAGGCGCTGAAGATCCTCCAGGACGACGTGCAGTGCGACGTGATAAAGATTGGAGGGATGGTTCGGAACAAGGAGCGATATGTTAAGCGTCGGCAGAGGCTCATCGGGCCCAATGGGAGCACCCTGAAGGCAATCGAGATGCTCACGAACTGTTACGTCCTGGTGCAGGGCAACACTGTGTCCTGCATGGGTGGCTGGAAGGGGCTCAAGACGGTACGAAAGATCATCGAGGACTGCATGCGGAACATGCACCCCATCTACCACATCAAGGAGCTCATGATCAAGCGGGAGCTCGCCAAGGACCCGGCGCTGGCGGACCAGAGCTGGGACAGGTTCCTGCCCAAATTCAAGAAGAAAAATGTGCAGCGCAAGAAACCCGCCAAGATCGGCAAGGGCAAGAAGGACCAGGTATTCCCGCCCGCGCCCCAGCCGAGCAAGATCGACATGCAGATCGAATCCGGCGAGTACTTTCTGTCCCAGGAAGCGAAGAGGAGGAGAGCGGCGCAGGAGAAGCTGGACAAGCAGAAGGAGGCGCTGAGTGCGTCGCAGAAGCGTCGACGGGACGCGTTCGTTGCGCCCAAGGAGGACGGGCCCGAGGATGGGGACGCGGCGAGGAAGAAAAAACGCGAGGTTGGCGCCGACGACGTAAAGGCGAGCGTGGCCAAGCTCAAGGTGAAGTCCGCCGCAAAGAAGGAGGAGGAGAGGAACCGAAAGTCCAGCAGGAACGTCCAGGATTACCTGTCGGGGGCTGGTAAGAGGGAAAAGAAGGAGAAGAAGGAGAAGAAGGAGAAGAAGAGGTCCCCGGACTGAGACGGCCTCTCCGCCAGCCTGTTCCCCCTTCAAGTGAGATTTCTGTACCGTCATTCGTCGGGTCGCCTCATTGTTACTTCGCGCCAGCACGCCGACAGAACAATGCACGCCTCGAACGCATGGGCGACTCGTGCGTCGCGCGATGGCGTCGTCGCCATCGATGTCTCCCGACCGTCTGTAAGCCCTAGGCGCGCGCGCCAACATCGTCGCGCCCTCGTTCGCTCCCCAGCCGCGTCCACGCGCGCAGATCTCGATGATCTCGCGCGCCCAGTGCTCCGGTCGCACGGGCGGTCCAACCCCGCGTTCCAGATCGGAGCGAAGACCGTCTCCGTCGATACGGCACCTCCCATGGCAAAACATGTTCTGTTCACCGGGTCGACGGCCGCGTGGACTGCTGCGGGGCTTGGACTGGCGTTCGCGGCGCACAGGCTGAAGAGGGACTTGGACACACCTGGACGCCCATGGATGGATGGAACCACCGTGGGTCGCGAGTACGACGCATGGACTGAGGAACAGATACTGGAGTACTACTGGGGCGAGCACATCCACCTGGGCTATTACAGCGACGATGACCTGGCCAAGGGCGCGGGGACTCTGCTGGGATGCAAGGTGAAGGACTTCATCGAGGCCAAGCTCGACTTTTGCGACGAGATGCTGGCCTGGTCCGAGTGCCCCGACAAACCCGCGAAGGTGCTCGACGTGGGTTGCGGCATAGGGGGTACCTCGAGACACCTCGCAAAGACATTTGGGTCTGGCACGCAAGTCACCGGCATCACCCTCTCTCCGAAGCAGGTGGAGAGGGCCACGAAGCTGGCGAAGGAGCAGAACCTGCCAAACGCTTCGTTCCGGGTGATGAATGCGCTTGAGATGGAGTTCCCCGCCGACACCTTCGACCTGGTATGGGCGTGCGAGTCAGGCGAGCACATGCCGGACAAGAAGAAGTACGTCGAAGAGATGGTGCGGGTGCTGAAACCAGGCGGTCGGCTCGTCATTGCCACCTGGTGCCAGCGTTCGACGCCGCCGGCTTTTACCGAAGAGGACCTGGTGAACCTTGACTACCTGTACAAGGAGTGGGCGCACCCGTACTTCATATCCATCGAGGAATACGCCTCACTGGTAGAGGGAACGACGACTATGAGAGATGTGGACACGGACGACTGGACGAGGCAGACGATTGCGAGCTGGAGGCACTCCATATGGGCGGGCGTTTGGGATCCGATACCTGTGTTCTCACGCCCAAATATTTGGTACAAGACTCTCAGAGACATAGTGTGCCTCGAGAGGATGAGGCGCGCGTTCGGGCGAGGGCTCATGCAGTACGGTATGATCAAGGGCGTCAAGGTCAAGGCTTCGAGATGAGGCGGATTGGGACGTAGATGGGATAGTCTGTTGCATCTGAAATACACTACCGAAGGTATTTTTTGTCGAGGTGCACAAAAAGCAGCTTATTTTTTAGCGGACACGCCCCGTTGGTGACCTCGAGGTTTCAAAACGTAGAGCGCGGGGAGGTCCATGGGAGGCTGGCGCGGGGGAGCGTGGCGACTGCCGCTGGTGGTCGTCGCGCTCCTAACGTGGTTAGCCGGATGTGGTGGTGATGCGACCATCACGGGTCCTCCAGGGTTCGTGGCGGGGTACCCGCGCATCGAACGGGTCGGGGCGCTCACATTCGTGGTGGCGATTCGGTTGGACGTGCCCGGGGCGGTGGACCTGGTCGCGGCGAGCGCGAGCGAATATCCTGGGTGCGGCGAATGTTTCGAGGCTATGGGAGTCCAATGCGTAGACAGCTGCTTCGGCCAGTGCTTGGTGGCGTGCCTGATAGCGCAGAACGCGACGAACGCTACCACCGCACCTAAGCCATATTTCCGGAGGACGATCGAGTTGCCAAACCCGGGAAGGGAGACTCGGGTGCTGATCAGGGGCGCTTACAATCTGCAGCGACCCGATCTGAGCGGCACCTACGGAGACTTCGTGGTGTATCCCAACACCACGTACAGCGTGGCGGTGGCGCCGCGGAACTCATCCGCATATGTCAACCAGCCCGGCGATGACGACACAGCGGTGGTGCACGTCACGACGGCGGCGGCGGTGTCATCAGACGCGTCGCTTGCTCGGCTGGGTTCGAGCAACTCCACCGCCCTGACGCCCGCGTTCGATAACTCGTCGTCGCCGAGCACGTGGTCGTACGAGACGTCGGTCGCCGACGACGTGGACGCGGTCACGGTTTGGGCGCTGCCGTCGGCTGGCGCGGTGCACTCCGTCGTGGTCGACGGCGTTGCCGCGAGGCCAGGACCGGGATCCGCCGCCGTCCCCGCGGGCGCGTACTCGACCGCGCCGAGGAGAGTATTTTACGGTAGGAGCGAGCCCGTGGTGGTGGAGGTGACCGCGGAGGACCGGGAGACCCGCGCGAGGTACGAGTTGCACGTCACTCGGCGAAGGTCAACGGAGGCGAGACTCAGGGACCTCGCGCTGAGGTCGATCGAGATCAGACCGGCTTTCGATCCCGACGTGTACGCGTACAGCGCCACGGTAGCGCACGACGTCGTTAGCATGAGGGTGATACCCACGCTCATGGACACGCGGGCACAGGCAATCAGGGTGAACGCAGTTGTGCAGGAAAACAAAGCCGCCAGCAGGGATCTGCCGCTGCGGCTGGGGGTGACGCCCATATCGATCGAGATCACGGCGCAGGATCCAGCAGAAGACAACAAGAAGGTTTACCGGATAGATGTCACTCGCGCGTACGCGTCGACGGACGTGCAGCTCGGGGCGTTGGAAGTGAGCAGCGTGATGACCGAACGCACAGGGCGAGACATGGGTCTCATGCTCTTCAGGACAGTGCGCAGCAGCCACAAATTGACGCCGGCATTTGACGACTCACCGCTCGAGTCCGTGCAGAATGTATCTATCGTCGCGGATTACAACACATCGGTAGATAATACTGTGCAAAGGGTGACAGTGAAGGCGGCGGCTCGAGACCCTCAGGCCACCCTTGTGGTGAAAGCTGTGAGCATCGATGTTGAAGGAAATAACAACGAGGTTATGGTTGCAGTTGCAGCACAGCCGTCCCCAGACAAGGAGAGACTTCCCGCGCCCTGGAACACTCTGTTGTACGAGTACGAACTTGACGTAGCGCCAGGTCGTACGCTGGTCACCCTCGACGTGATTGCAGAGGATCCAAGGCACTCGAGAGTCGTGAATCTTACAGTGTTCCGTCACGCTCCCTCGACCGGCGCCACTCTGTCTGATCTCGTGGTGCACGTTGCTCCAGGTCGCGCAGAGCCCACCTTAGTCCCGGATTTCGATCCCGGCACGCTCGATTATACCGTTGACATCGATTTTCACGATGAAGCAGTGCTCGTGATCCCCACGGTGGCCGACGATCAGTATCGCTTCTTGCGTGTCAACACAGTGCTTCAACGCTCTGGAGATCCATCGAGGGCATATTTTGTAAAACCTGGAGGCATGGCTGTGGTCACGGTTTCAGTCACGGCGGAAGATGGCGTTACTGTGATGAACTACGTGGTGGTGGTCCGTCGGGGCTCGCCAAGCGTGGAGGCTCGCCTCGCCGACCTCCTCGTTTCGACGGGCAACATGACGCCGGCATTCTCTCCAGACGTGTATCTGTACTCGCTCGGACCGCTGAGATATGACCAGAACACGGTGCAGTTAACTCCGGTGGCGATGGACCCAGACCACGAGCGCATCCTCGTCAACGGCGCGAGACAGCCATCTGGATCCAAATCTCGACAGATTGAAATCGAGGAAGGATACGGTAACGGCGCAGAATACACTCTGGGGAATGGCACGGTGGAGGTGATGGTCTGGGCGGAGAACGGGATGACATTCAAGACATACCGAATTTTGGTCACCCGGCAACCCGCGCCAATATCCGACAACGACGCGACGCTCAGGGAGCTGAGGATATCGCCGTCGGCGACTACGAGGTTGATTCCATCGTTTTCACCTCTGCAGTTTGATTACAGGCTCTTCGTGCCCAACAGAGAGCCATCTGTGGCAGTCACGCCAGTTTCCAACGACGTCGACGCTTTTCGGGTGTCCGTCAACGACGATGATGTCGGAAGCGGGGGAACTTTCATCACAACCATGGCGAATTTACTCGCCAGGGAGGACGTGGTGTTAGATATTGAGGTGCGTGCGAAGAGTTGCGGCCCGACCTACCAGCCCGCGGAGTGTGTTCGCAACCATTACAAGGTGGAGGTGCTCGAGTATGGACCCGGGGCGTACGATGGCTTGCTTCACACGCTGTCTGGCAACATGGTCGACCCCGGCGGCGCAGTGCGGGTCATGCGACCGTTCCCAGTGCCATTCAAAGATCCTGAAGGGTTTTTGGAGTCTCTTTCAGAGTTGCGGCTGAGTGAGTACGATATGGGGAAGAAGTCCAGTCAGACAGAGGGCTTCTGTGACAACTATTTGTGTGTCAATTCGGTGATTGATTCGTCGCTGACTGCGCTTGAAATTCAAGTGTCTGGAACTTTGGAAAGGTTGGTCGGTGACTCCTCGATTCCTAGCAGTGCCCTTCCCAACGCAAAAGTGCAGTACTCGCCGAGCTTTCACAACGAGACAAGGTTTTATGTCGCCGATGTCAGCTCACCGCGGACTGAATCTATTCGCATCAATGCCACCGCAGCATCAAACATGATAACTGGAATCAGGATCAACGGAGTATCGGCAGACAGTGGCGTGTTTGGTGCTGACATCAAGCTCGATTACAGGACCACCGTCGTCTCCATCGTCGTTACCGCAGGACGTTACGAGATTCAGAGCACTTACACGGTGCACATCTATCGCCCGTTAAATACCAACACGTTCCTGGCTGACTTTTCATTCTATGGGTACAATCTGCTCAAGTTTCAGGAGCCAAATTTGACATCTGTTCCGGAGCCAATGGAACCTTGCGACATGCACAACGCATCGCTTCGTCAGAGTTTGAACATCTCGTCTCATCACATGTGCGGTGGTACCGGAAGTGCGCTGGTGGTCGGCACTATCAGTTTGTTCCAAGGTCTCAACACCTCGGCGTTGCAAGACGGTGCTCCGGCTGGCGCTTTGCCTGGGTCTGCAAGCTCCACCCGAAAGCTCATTCATCCGTGTGATGACACTTTTTTGGTGACACACCCGGTGTTAAAGGAATCATGCGCTAAGGCAGACATTGATGACATCATCGACTGTGAGCCTCAAGCAGATTCTGTGTTTCAAGTCGCAGCATTTGACTACAATTGGCCTGACTATCTCGTAAACGTCGAGTCAAGAACTGAATATTTGATCGCGAGCGTGTCAGTCATCAACAAGAACGCCGAGATGATTTCGATTGGGAAAGTTCGCAATTGCCGTGAGGCACCGCGATCTTCCGGATGTGAAGGACGTGACTTTACGGACTTTGGATGGGACTACGGCGACTATGGGATTGTCTCATTGCGAGACAAGCACGAGTCACCTCCAATTGATGTTGACATCGGATCCACAGTAGGCACTGTCACCGTGACTGCGCATGATAGCATCACGAAAGGCACTTACAACTTTCGAGCGGTGAAGCTATCGCCGGTGGTGGACCCCGAAATTCTGAATCTCGGCAGTTATCTTGACGGGTTGATTGGTGATTCAGAGGATCCAAACTTTGAGATGGAATTTACCCTGCGCATGGCCGGCTTCAATCCGCTGTGGATCTTGGACTCCTTCTTCAGGCAGAACCTCGAGCAGCACGTGCGCAAGTATATAACTTATGCGGCCGTGGTTGAGGACGCCGTGGTTTCCGTGAAGATTTACGGTTCGCCTCGCAATCAAAGCGCCTGTCGTCTTTTAGATCCAGGCGAGGCAGGCGGTGGTGTTGATGTGAAGGTGTACGCAAAGTTCTGGAAGGAGACCGACGCGACCCATCTCCTCGCCTGGTTGGAAGGACAGGGCTGGCACAACGCTCGCGGATTTACGTTTGATGGCTATCTCCTTTCGTTTGGGCCAACATATAAGGTCGACGGACCCCGTCAGCGAACGTTCCGTGCCACATTCATCCCCACCAGGCATCGCTACGAAGTCACGCTGCCAACTGGAACACGGCATGTGCCGTTGACAGTACCACCGCCGCCTCATGTGCCACCCATCGAAGGCTTTGGTGTCCGCGTCAACGGTGAGGAGTATACACTAGGAAGCACGTTCAGTGTCGAAGTGCCCCGCTGCGCGATCGGACCTCGCCACTGTGACGCCCGCCACTTGACCATTACCGCTGAGGCCTGCATATTTGATGAGTGCGTGACGTACACAGTTGTGGCAACCATCCCGGCTGTATCCATACCGGCGAATGATGCCTCGATGCGCGCGGTCAACATTACGGCCGGACCGACCAATTCAACCGCCGGTGGCCGCATCGTGGTCGAGTACAGCCCGAGCTTCTTCCACGACGTGCGAAGATTCAGCGCTCGTGTGGATGGAGGGCTGGAGTACGTGCACCTGAGCGTGGCACCAAACAGCCCGAGTTACTCCAGGCTGTTCATTAACGGAAGACCAACCTTACCTTACACTGAGGTGCCGGTTCCATTGTCGCTTCTTGAGACCGAACTGAACGGTTTGCTAACGGTCAGGGTCATCGCCGAGGACAACTTCACAACCTCCGACACTAAGATTCGCGTCCTGGTTGATTCACCGCGCGGGCTCATGACGGACAACGCAAACGCGTTGGATCCTCTGAAGGGAAAGTACGGTTTCGACGGGGGAGTCCTCCCGGGCGGAGTAGATACCACTCCGCCAGAGTGGAAAGAGTCATACCCGCGGGTCGAACCCGTGTGGGAGGGTGGACCCCACCTGGAGCTTGCAGCGCAGACAATGGAGCCGGCTGTTGTCTATTGGGCTCTGGCGGTGCCGTGGTCTCGACCGCCAACGTCAAGGGAGGTTTATGATGCCGTGGTTCGTCTCAATCACACCAAGACTCGCTTAATTGAAGGGGACGTCTCGGATTTTATCGCGGACGCGCTCAATTCCTCCGTACCCGCGACCACAGAGAGCGGGTTTGTTGCCACCGGAGTGATGACCAGCAGGTATTCTATGACGCGTGAGGAGCGTGTGGCGGTGACCTGCTTGGATCCCAACGTGGGATTCGACGTTTATTTTGTAGCCGAAGACAAGGCACTGGACTTGTCTCTTAATCCAGCTGCGAATAGACAGACGGTTCCGACCTTGGTTCGAGGTGTGAAGCCCGGAAGCGGTCCTTTGGGGTTGCTTTACCCGTGGGTTGATTCCTTCTCGGAACTGCATGGAGATCTGTGGGAGAATATCACCGGAGGCGAGTTGATCGCGCTGTCATTACTTTTCGACGGAGCCGCAAGCAACCACTTTGCGAGCACGTACGCCGCAAAGGGATCGTTGGCATGTCCGGGAGCGGTTCACTTCGAGGTGACAGCCGTGAATGCATCCAGTGTCGACAGTTCATCCGGCGATGTCGTGCTCGAGGCACGCCGCGAGCCTGCAGGAGAACTCGCCGGCAATTGGACCCAGCTTTGGAAGACGACGCTCCTGGATTTGAAGACGAAATCAGATGCATCAGTCGATGGCTGGATATCGGTCGTGTCGGAGAAGATCCCGGCTGGGGATTACTGGACCATGCGATGGCGCGTGGAGGGATCATGCTGCCACTCATGGGCGCTGAGAAATCTGACGACAAGATACATCACGCCTTGAATAGCCAACTCATAGCAAGTAGGCCCATGAGTAGAAAGAGACTGCTTGAGAGCTAGAGATTAGAAATATTATGGTGATTAGTCTTTATTGATGAAATGTTGTTCATCCTTCCATCTTCGGTACCCCTTGATGGCACCGGCGGCGCAAACATTTAAGCAAGATACATTTTCCATCCCCTCCCCGTTGTGCGTACTGACCTTGATGCGAATCCTCGGCATCGACTTCCGCGACATTTCCCTTCAATCGAATCCTAATCGATTTCATGTCCGTTCAAGTTAGTGAGAGTACTTTGCTTCGTAGAACTTCTGCTCGTAGAGGTACGCGGCGTGATCCCACCCGAGGTCCTGGTGGCACGCGCGGAGCGCAACCTGCATGAAGCTCTCCCTGTGCGACTGGTAGGTGTAGATCGCCTGACCGAGGGCCCACTGGAGCTTATCCGGGGTCGCGCGCTCGAAGGTCCAGCCAGTACCATCGTTCTCGCCGTCGAAGTGACGCACTGTATCCCTGAGGCCTCCCACGGCGTGCACCACCGGCACCGTGCCGTAGTGCATGGCATAGAGCTGGTTCAGGCCGCAAGGCTCAAACCTGGAAGGCATGAGGAGGATGTCGCACCCGGCGGTGATGCGGTGCGCCATCTCGTTGCTGAACCCGAGCCAGGACCTGACCTTGTCCCTGTTTCTGCACTCCATGTCGTAAAGGCGGTCTTTGAGGTCCTGCCTGCCGCTGCCGAGGAACACGAGCTGGATGTCCTGGTTCATCAGGAACTCCTCCGAGTCAAGCACAAGGTCGATGCCCTTCTGCTCATCAAGACGACCGATAAAACCGATCATGCACGCGTCGTGGCGCTCGGGCAGGCCGAGCGATCTCTGGAGCGCCGCCTTGCACGCCTGCTTGCCCGTCCAAAGACCCTCGAGGTTGAGCCCGTAGGTCTGGAATCCATCAGACTGCAGGAAGCGATCGTGCGAGGGGTCCCAGTCGTGGAAGTCGATGCCGTTAACAATACCGCTCACCTTGGCGGGGTCGGAGCGCACGGTGGGCGCGAGGCCCCAGCCGCCCTCATCGGTACCCAACTCCCAGGCGTATCCGGGGCTCACGGCGATCACCTTGGTGGCGTAGTTGATTGCCGCCTTCATGATGTTCATGCAGGGACCCTCCATGGGGTCGTCGAGGTAAAACGCGCCAGTGTGCTGCTCGGGAAGACCGAGGCGCCAGACCTCGTCGGGGTGGGCCCTGCCCTGGTGAGCGATGTTGTGGACGATGTGCACCGCGCGCGCGTAGCCGAGCTTGAAATGGTCCTGGTAGAACGCCCTGAGGTACACCGGGAGGAGGCCGGTGTGCCAGTCGTTGGATACGTAGATTAGGTTCTCATCGCCAAAGGGGAACCCGCCGCAGTGGACGTGCCAGACCGCCTCGATGCCCGCCTGGGACATCAGCGCGCCCCTCCACGCCACGTCCATGGTGCTTCCAGCGTAAATCTGGTCGCCGACCTCGTGGAAGCAAGGGTGGTTAACGAATACGATGTCAACGCCGTCCCTGTTCAGGTGGTAGTACTCAACCTCAACCTCGGTTCCCATCACGTTGAACTTCTGGCGAGCGCAGGGGGGTGGCACTCGTCGTAGTGGTGGTACATGGGGACGACGGACATGACGCGGTGACCACGACGCACGAGCGCCTGCGAATACGATGAAAATTGGGGTCGAGATAAGCGCGAGGTCGGTGCGGGTTGGGCCGTCGAAGAAACGGAGCGCGTTTCGGGAGGGGGAATAATATATCGACAAGATGGATCAGACCGCGCACCTTCGGGAGCGACTGAACGACGTCGCCGAGACCACCAGTCTTAGAGAACGGGGCGCACTCGGCGCCGACGATGACGACGTTGAGGCGGTCGAAATCGCCTTCCGCCTTTACGGCGACGCCGGAGCGGGTGCGGCGAGCGGGGGCCTTGACGACGTTGCGAGAACGGAAAGCGCGGTTAGGGGCGGGGGCGAAGGACGACCTCGCAAGGGTCATCCTGCCCTGAACAGCAGCGGAGGAGGACATTTTACGCGTCGATATGCACGACAGGGGAGTAGATGTCGATTCGGAGGGTCACCGACGACGTTCGTTCGGAGCCGCGTGCGCGAGTATGGCAGCATGGGCTCGCCGGAGTTCCGAGTTTTCCGAAAGGTGAAACTTTTTTCGTAAAACGCACGCCAACGGCCAAATCGCGAGAAAATGCAGCCATGTGATTGGACCTCGCGCGAAAATGGGGTGCCGAGCTGGCGCCGGGCAAGAAAAACTGGTTCAAGATTTTTTCGTCAGATTTTTTGCTTAGAGCCCCTCTCGGGCATCCGCGGCTGCGGTGCAGGAGCTGACGAGGACTGCAACTGTCACAGTGCCGCTCCCGGAGCGCAAGGATTCGACTCGTTCCAAAAATCCAAAGGGCTCCAAAACATGTGCGCTGCTGTTCACGCTACTTTAGCAGTCAGGGCCCCCGTCAAGCCGTCGAACCTGACCTCTCGCTTCGCCGTCGCCGCCGACGCGCGAGTTTCGCGACGAGTCCCCATTTCGTCGTTTTCACGACACGGGCGCCGCGGGGCCCTCCGTGCGGTGGCCGCCATCGAAGACAACCAGGTCGTGACCATCCACTATGTGCTGAAGTTCGCCAGCGGTGAGGTTGCGGACGACACCCGCAAGCGTAACGCCCCCGTCAGGCTTCCAATCGGCCAGGGCGCGCTGTTCCCAACGCTGGAGGCAGGGATCAAGGAGATGGCCGAAGGGGAGAAGAGGGTGTTCAACCTGGCGTGCAAGGATGCGTACGGCGAGCGCGACGAGGGTAAGATCCAGAAGTTCCCCGCGTCCGCCGAGGAGCTCGAGTCCGTCAAGGCCCAGGTGCAGCCGGGCAGGGTCGTTCAGTTGCCGAACGGCGGTACGGCGGTGTGCGTCGGCTTCGAGGATGACGGCCTCATCCTCGACCTGAACCACCCGATGGCGGGCAAGGACCTGGAGTTCGAGATTGAGCTTGTGGAGGTCGAGGAGGGGCCGAAGCTGTTCGGCGTGCCGGTCGTGCCCTTCGACGTGAACAAGCTCGTGATGAAGTGAGAAGTTTGGCCTGAAGTTTTACGCGTGATGTGCCCGTAACTCGTTGTAATGGAGCG
>MDTA01066121.1_pt1 | contig 12559 bp, 9 predicted proteins | sample 811151 | NCBI WGS metagenome assembly MDTA01 (sample SAMN05326648, study PRJNA326480) | marine metagenome | isolation source: seawater | place: Indian Ocean: South | collected 2010
CCAATTTAAATATATCTCTTTACAAAGGATGTGTTCATAACGACACCATGAGGGTTAACAATAAGATCAATGCTGTTCATAGCGGAAATGGCGCACTAAACAACACCCCATACACTGGAAAAGATGTAGTAATGGGTGTTTTAGATACCGGCTTAGATTGGAGTCATGGGGATTTTAAAAATGCAGATGGATCAACAAGAATTATTGCTATATGGGACCATACCTTAACAGCTGGCCCCAACTCACCTTCAAATTATGGATATGGCCAAGAGTGGGATAGCACCCAAATCAACGCATCTTTAGCCACCGCTCATACAGATGCAACTGGCCATGGCACAACTGTAACTGGAACTGCAGCTGGCAATGGATTAGCCAATGGGACCCACAAGGGAGTTGCGCCAGAAGCAGACATTATTGCTGTTGAAATTAATTTTAATTCTTCAAACTTTTTGGGTTCTATTGTTGATGCTACTGAATACATTTTCCATATAGCAGACACTATGGGTAAACCCTGTGTTATTAACGGTAGTTTGGGAACTTATTTTGGTTCTCACGATGGTTTAGACCCTTATTCATTGTACATAGACAGTCTTATTAACGATAAAAAAGGTCGCTTATTTGTTTGTTCAGCCGGGAATTCTGGAAACTGGGGACCTTATCATCTTCATGCAGAGGTTAATAATGACTCTACTTTTACTTGGCTAAAAACTTTTCCAGGACCCCCAGGATACCCTCCATTTATTGCTTTTTTTGAATTATGGGCAGACTCCGCAGATTTTAACCAACTTGAATATTGTGTTGGTGCAGACATGCATACACCTTACTACAACAATAGAGGTATGGGACAGTACTTTGATGTATCAACCAATATCAATGCATCTTCATCTTTACTAAGTGATGTTATCCTAAACTCCAATGGAGATCAAATTGCATCAGTAATGTATTATGCCGAACAAATGGATGGTCAATATATGATACAAGCATTGGTATTTGCTGACAGCTCAAATTATCATTACAGATTCCAAACAAGAGGAACTGGAAAATACGATGCCTGGAGTGAATATACGCACCTAGGAGTTTCAGATATGGTTCCAGAAAATGAGCTTCCTAGCTCCAACAATTTTCCTGAAATCATTAAGTACACCTCTCCTGATACACTTTGTACATTAGTAAGCTCTTTTCAGTGTCTAGCTAGTGTAATTACTGTAGGAAATTACGCCAATGACAGTGGATATGTAAACAACTTAAACAATTGGGTGTCTACCAATACTATAAGAGGAAAACTTTCAGAGAACTCAAGTAAAGGTCCAACAAGAATAGGCTTACAAAAACCTGATATTTCTGCTTCTGGTGACATAACTCTGAGCGCATGTAGATTAGATTTTATTCCTTTTATGAATGATTCTATTCTTGCATATGGAGGTCTTCACATGAAAAATGGAGGCACTTCTATGGCAAGCCCCGTTGTTGCAGGTATTGCCGCCTTGTATCTGGAAAAATGCCATAATTCCTCTTCAACGAAATTTAAAAATGATTTAACTAACAATGCCTATTCAGATTCCTTTACTGGTAATCTTCCAGATTATGGATTTGGTTATGGCAAAGCAGATGCTTACGCTACTTTAGTTTCAAGTAGTTTTTCACCAACAATTGTAAACAATGAATTTTGTGCTGGTCAAGACAGTACAGAAGTTCGAACTCTATTAGATTATTCAACTTACAATTGGAGCTCTGGTATTACCACTTCATTTAGCTTTTACAGCACATCTTCTAATGAATTTGTTATTGTATCAGATTCTGCTGGATGTATTGGAGATTCCGTATTTTTCGATGTAATCGAAAATCCTCTTCCACCAACACCTTCAATAACAGTGTCTTTTGATGAACTTTTGGCAGATCCAGGGTTCTCGAACTATCAATGGTATATAAACGGAACATTACTTAACGGAGAAAATGACAGTACGCTCACTGTACTAATTAATGGATTGTATCAAGTAGAAGTTTTTGATCAAAACAATTGCTCTTCCCTTTCTAGTGGAGTATTATATGAAACTGTTCATATTAATGAAATTAAAAATGAGCTAAAAATTTATCCTAATCCTACCAATTCAATACTTAACCTATTTAGTACTAAAGAAATAATCTCTTTTGAAATAATTAGTTCTAACGGACAACAACTTTTGTATAAGAATATAGACTCAGCCATGAAATACATTTCTATTGATGTTTCTAGCTTTTGCCGAGGTCTATATTTCATTAAAATAAACCATACTGAAGGAAGTTCTATTAAAAAATTCAACACCCTTTAGAACATTCTATTACATTTGTATTTCTTTAATTTTAATTTATGGATTTATCAGATATTATTAGTATTTCAGGAAAGTCTGGACTATTCTCCATTGTAGGTCAATCAAAAAACAACGTAATAGTAGAGTCACTCCAAGACGGCAAAAGATTTCCTACTTTTTCAACCAACAGAATAAGTGCATTAAAAGATATTAGTATATACACTTATGAAGGAGAAATTTTACTGTCGGATGTATATAGAAAAATTCATGAAAAAGAAAATGGTGGGAAAAGCATTAACCACAATGAATCACCTGAAAAACTTAGAAGCTATCTAGAAGAAATTGTAGCTGATTATGATAAAGAACAAGTATACAATTCTGACATAAAAAAACTTTTTCAGTGGTATAACCTTCTTCACGATGCCAAAAAATTAAAACTTAAGGAAGCTGAATCGAAAAAAAATTCTAAGCAAAAAGAAGAAAAATCTAAAGAAGAATAATTTCTGGAACGGAAATTGTCTACCCTATTTAAAAAATTAAAATGAAAACAAAATCTATATTACTAATACTAGGCATAATTCTAGTATCGACACCAAATTTTTACAGTCAAAAAAAGAAAAAATCTAAAACCGCAAAAGCCCCAACAAATCAAATTGACTCAGTAAGCTACTCTATTGGAATAAGTATTGCCAAAAGCTTTCAGGGAGAATTCCCAGATATTAATATTGAACAATTTATTAATGGCTTAAATTCTAAACTTTCTGAAAATAGCGAACCACTTTTTACTGATATAGAAGCGCAAAAAAATGTGGAAGTATATTTCAAAAGCAAGCAACAACAAGCATTAGCAAAAGAAAAAGAAAAGTATAACGATGTTATAAAAGAAGGTGAAGATTTTCTAAAAAATAACGCTAAAAAACCTGGAGTAACCACACTTGAAAGCGGACTTCAATATGAAATTATATCTAAAGGAAATGGACCTAAACCTAGCTTAACAGACAAGGTTGAAACACATTACCATGGAACATTAATTGACGGTACTGTTTTTGACAGTTCCGTAGAAAGAGGGTCGCCAATATCATTTCCTGTAAATGGTGTTATTCGAGGTTGGACTGAAGCCTTGCAACTAATGCCAGTTGGATCTAAATGGAAATTATATATTCCTTACCAACTAGCATATGGTGAAAGAGGTGCTGGTGCATCTATTGGACCTTATTCCACATTAATTTTTGAAGTTGAACTAATAAGTATAAATTAAAATGAAAAAAACCATCCTATGTTTATCAGCTATTGCATTATTTAGCTGTTCTAACAATTCACAAAAAGCTATTGAATTAAATTCAGAAGCTGATTCTCTTAGCTATGCCATTGGAGCAGATATTGCTAATAATCTAATGAGTCAAAATGATCAAATTAAATCTCAAATTCCTGATATTAACATTGAAATTTTAAACAATGCCCTAATAAGCAACTTTGGTGGCACATCTGCACCAAAATTAGATTCAGCTGTACGCAAAGAGCTTATTCAAAATTATTTTAACAAACAACAACAGCAGCAACAACAAGAGCAAGAACTACAATCTCAATCTGCAATTGAAGAAGGAGAAAAGTTTCTTTCTGAAAACAGCGCAAAAGAAGGAGTGGTAACCTTAGAAAGCGGACTTCAATATAAAATTATTGAACAAGGAAATGGCAATACTCCTACTTTAGAAGACGAGGTCGAAGTTCATTATCATGGCACTCTAATTGATGGAACTGTATTTGATAGTTCAGTCGATAGAGGAGAAACCATTTCTTTTCCTGTAACTGGAGTTATTGCTGGCTGGACTGAAGCTTTACAATTAATGCCCGTGGGATCTAAATGGCAATTATATATTCCATACGCTTTGGCCTACGGTGAAAGAGGATCTGGTCCAATAGGCCCTTATTCTACTTTGATTTTTGATGTTGAGTTAATCGCAATTAATTAATCCAAGTTATCAATAAAAAAAAGGGGCTTTTTGCCCCTTTTTTTATATCTCTTTTTTTAGAATTGTTTGGGTTGGGAAAGCAAAATCCAATTTCTCTTTATTGAATCTTTTAAGAATTTCTTTATTTACCAATGTCTGAGTATCTAACCAATGAGATTCTGGTCTCACATAATAAATAAATAAAATGTTTAAAGAAAAATCACCAAACCCATTAAACCCAGCCGAATAATCATCAGTAATGGCATCTTGGTGCTTAACAATATCTTCTAATATATCAATTGCTTTCTGCATGTCGTCTTCATTAGTATCGTAAGTTAATCCTAAGTTTAACTTAACCTTTAGAGCAGGTTGAGAAGTAACATTTATTACACTATTATCTGTAAAAGTACAATTAGGAATAGTCACTATTCGACCTTCTAAGGTTCTAATTCTTGTGCTTCTAATTCCAACTTCTTCAACTGTACCATCAAACCCACTAATCTGAATTCTATCATTTAGCTTAAATGGTTTATCCAAAAATATCATGACACCAGCAAAAATATTTTTAACAGAGTCTTGTGCAGCAAGAGCTAAAGCCAAACCACCAATACCAAGACCAGCAATCATAGCAGTAATATCAAAACCAATATTGTCTAATCCTATAATTAACCCTAATGACCAAATAAGTGCTTTTAATGCTTTACGTACAACAGGAATTAATTGATCATCAAAACCACTTTCTGTTTTTTCAGTTAGTGGCATAACTACATGAACAATAAGCGCATCAGTTACTTTGGCTAAAACAGAAGTAATATTGATCGCTAATGCGAAGTAAGCTGCCTTTTCAAGGTTAGCAAGAAAATTATCCTGAAAATTTAAATAATGAATAGCAAACCAATACGCAATAATAAAAACAAAAAATACAATTGGACGTTCTAACTTTTCTACTAAAACATCGTCTAATTTATTTTTAGTTTTCGCTGTAGCCTTCTTAATAATTTTAGAAAAAACCCAATAAAGTATTTTAACTACTACAAATGAGCCTATAAGAATTGCCAATCCAACACCCCAATCAAAAAGGGTGTTGCCAAAAAATATTTTGTCTAAAAATTCCATGTTTATTTAAATTAGAAAGCAAATTTAACTTTTAGTCTTTTACAAAAGGTATCAGGCGATTATTATTTGAATAGGTGCCAATAAAATAATAACCATTAGCTAAGGAAGAAACATCCAAGCTAGCATTATTTTGAGTTGTTTTTCTTAGTACAATTTTACCTGAAACATCAACAATAATTACTTCAAATTCAGAACTTATATTTCTAGAAAAAACAGTAATGTAATCTGAAGCTGGATTAGGGAAAATAGAAAACTCATCCTGCTGAGTTGTTATACCAACAGACTGATCATATGAACAATTATAAGTAGCAATAAACCCAGGATTAACAGTTGCAACATCAGAATAAAATCGAAAGGTAACGGCACCTGTTGAAGAAGTGAAAACACCTGGCCCAACTAATCCAGTAAAAGGACTTCCAGAAATTTGAGGAGCATTTACATCCGCTCCATCATATACATATAGATAATCCCAATTGGCTTCTAAATCAAAAAAAGAAAAATCAAAGGTTAGCGAAGAAGCACTATCAGGTGCAATTGTCCAAATGTAATCTTCATTGTTGTAATAATTTTTTAGTGGACCACCAAAATCATGAATGTCGTTAGAACAAGAATCTTTATAGCAGTCTGTTAAATAATCATCAATTGCATTCCAAAAATCATTGTAGCCATCATCATATCCTAAAGCCCATATACCAATACCACCAATATCTGTAGTGTTGATGTGCTCTAGACGTTTTCTAAATCCTTCTTCTTCAGTTATAAAGCACTGATAATTACCGCCATCATTGAAAGAATAAATATCTGTATAACTTTCATTGTCATAATAATGATTGGCAGCTGAATAATTTCCTGAAGAGTTGTTTCTCACCTGACGATACGTTTTTGCAGTTCCACTTCCAGTAGTTGAAGAGGGAATACTAGTAGATGTAGTAGGCCACTGGTATCCATAGTAGGGAAGCCCCATTATTAGCTTTTGTTTGGGACAGCCTTTATCCAAATAATAAGTAATAGATTTTGAAAGGGTGTAGTTGTAAGAAGATCCAAAATGATAAAGTGGATCGCAAGGACCTGTAGATGAGCTACCTTGATAATAATAAGCATAACCCATAATTATATAATGATCTACAGCAGGTTCCATTAATGAAAAATCAAAAACGTTGTTCCAGTCTACAGCATATAACACCGTACTTACTTCTGACCCTGGAATGGCTGAATGCATTTGATTACATAAATTAACCATGAAATAGGCAAATTCAATCTTATAAGAAGATGGCAGCCCCTCAAAATCTATATTGACACCATGAGCACCTCTAGATTGAACAAGATTAATCAAATTTGAAATTAGCGTTTGTTGTGCAGTAGGATTAGAAAGAAAAGTAGCATGATCAGAAAATAAAGTAACTGTTAAAGTAACTTTTGTATTTCCACTTGCAAGAGCTGCTCCAACAGCAGCAGAAGACGACCAACCATGAGTAGTTATAGGCTCACCATCGGCAGTATTTACTTCATAAGAAAAAAAAGAAAAATGACTTAGTAAATCCCAATTGTAATTTTGATAAACACTTCCAACCCAATAAGGGTGCCAACCATACACCACTTTATTTAGCTGACAACCAGATTTCTCGTGATAAACGCCACTAGCAGGTTGAATGGTTGATTCATAATGTTCTGCAGTTGAATTAGCAAGAGAATTATAGTGATTAAGCTGATACTCATGAATTGATTGAGAATTTTGTGCATTAGCAAAGCTTACAACTAAAATTAAAGAAAGGAGTGTTAAGAAATACTTCATTTTTAAAACTGTTAAAATCCAAAAGAAAATCCAACCCTATACAATATTGGTGGGCCAGAAGAACCAAAAATATAATAGGGCTTATAAGGAGAATTGTAATCATTAATTAAATCATACAAAAGCAAAATCTGAACCGTAGCATTCCCCCCAATAGATGTGCTGTATGCACCTCCAAATAAAAACATACTGGCTAATGTTCTATCTCCATTTGGGAAAGGCAGTGGCCTTAGTTCATAAGCATTTAATAATTCATATTCAGAGTGAACAAAAAAGTTTTTATGAAATAAAAATCTTGAAAAGACACTTGCCCCATAGTAAGACTCAGAAACTTGAATTTCTGGATTCCCCCTGTAAATGTATTTAGAACCTAAACCAAATGAAAATTTTGGCTTGATTTTGTAGCCAACAAAAGGAGAAGCATCAAATAATATCCAACCGTTAAAAATGTTAAAGCTTAAATTTCCACCATAATATAGTTTATCCTTAAACTTAAGTGGTGAGTTTGAAGCAGATAAAGAGTCACTGAAAAAGGTATTATTATCTTGACCAAAAGTTGTTCTGGGTAAAAAATAAAGGCAACAAAAAAACGCTATGTATAAAGAGAATTTCATTAATCTAAATACCCTTCAGCATCTTCAATAGCAAGAGAACTTTTGGCAAATGCCCCTGTTCCAGAAGCACACAATTTACCTGATGAATTAAATAATTTAGAGCTAGCTGTTACGATAGATTTTGACATTGATATTACTTCACCTTCAGCAATGAGGTAATCATCAAAAATTGGCCTAAATAAATGGACATTATAGTTAGAAGTAAGAACAAAATAATCATTTACAATAGACTGAGCAGCAAAAAAACTAGCATCATCCAGCATTTTAAAATAAATACAGCCGTGCAGACTCTTTCCTCCGTGAAAATAGGTTGGATCGACTTTCATTTTAATTACTGCCTTACTTGGAAAAATTTCAATAGTTGGCTTCATCAATTTATTAATTGGAGCTTTTAAGTACATATTTTTTAAACGAACTAAATGCTCTTGCATAACTAATAATTGATTAATTCATTTAACGCCTTAGCAACTTTCTGTGCATTAGGAAGAAGTGTTTCTTCTAAAATAGAATTCAAAGGAATAGCAGGAGTATCTATTGAACCCAAGACCTCAACAGGTGCATCTAAATACTCAAAACAATTTTTCTGAATTCTAGCCGCTAGTCCTAAGGTAAATGAGCTTTCTACAGATTCCTCAGTGACAAGTAATATTTTACCATGTTTTTGGGCACAATTATACATTGCTTTCTCATCTAAAGGATATAAGGTTCTTAAGTCAATAATTTCAATTGCTTCATCAAATTGTTCTGCTGCCTCTAAGGCCCAATATACCCCTCTACCATATGTTATTATTCCAACTGACTCACCACAATCAACTTTAGAAGAATTGGCCTCTAGTACTGTTCTTGCCTTTCCAAAAGGCAACACATAATCCTCACTTGGTTCAATTGTACTTGCTCCTTCAGTACCTTTAATTTTACTCCAATATAAACCTTTATGCTCAAAAATAACCACTGGGTTAGGATCATGATATGCCGCTTTAATAAGCCCTTTTAAATCGGCTCCATTAGAAGGATAAGCAATTTTTATTCCTTTGATGTTAGTTACGACAGATTCAACACTTGAAGAATGATACGGGCCTCCAGATCCATAAGCACCAATAGGTACTCTGAGTATCATACTAACCGGCCATTTACCATTAGACAAATAATACGAACGACTAACTTCAGTAAATAGCTGATTTAAGCCAGGCCATATGTAATCTGCAAATTGTACTTCAACAATAGGCTTTAAACCAACTGCAGACATCCCAACAGTACTACCAATTATAAATGCTTCTTGAATTGGTGTGTTAAAAACACGCTCATCTCCAAATTGCTGAGCTAAAGTTGCAGCTTCTCTAAAAACGCCTCCCAATCTTCCACCTACATCCTGTCCATACAATAAGCAATTTTGATCCTTAGACATCAACTCTCGAATTGCAAAAAGTGCAGAATCAACCATTACTGTTGGCTCTTTATCTGCCGGCTCACGATCTCCTTTTTCATCAGTAATTGGAGTTGGCGCAAAAATATGGTCTGTTAAATCTTCAGGACGAGGATCTTCTTGTTTTAATGCTCTTGCATAATCCGCCTGAACAAGGTCTTTTGACTTTTGCTGAATACTCTTAATTTCACTATCAGAAACGCCACATAAAATCAACTCTTGAAGTAATTTAGGGTATGGATCTCTAAGTTTGTGTTCAGCTAAATCATCTCTATACCATTCCATTCTCACACCAGATGTATGATGATTTAGTAACGGAACCTTAGCATGAACTATAAAAGGTCTTCTTTCTTTTCTAACAATAGAAAAAACATCGTTTATGGTTTGATAAGATTCTACAAAATCTGAACCATCAATAGTTCTTACTTCAATTCCTTTAAAGCCTTTAGCATATTGAGTAACATCTTGAGCTCTTATTTCTTTGGCATTAGCGGAAATATCCCACTCATTATCCTGAACCAAATAAACAATTGGCAATTGTCTAAGTGCAGCCATTTGAAAAGCTTCAGCCACTTCTCCTTCTGTACAGCTAGCATCACCTAAGGAGCACACTACTACAGGAGGTTCTTTTAGGGAGTATTCATTAATTCCTATTGATTCTTTATAATCTAAGCCCATTGCAATTCCAGTTGTTGGAATTGCCTGCATACCAGTAGCAGAAGATTGATGAGGTATTTTAGGGAACTTTGGATCATTTAAACTTGGATGAGAATAATAGGTTCTTCCTCCGGAAAAAGGGTCGTTTCTTTTTGCCAAAACCTGTAGCATTAAATCATAAGGTGTCATCCCAATTCCCAATAAAATAGAGTCATCTCTATAATAAGGAGCTACGTAATCTATATTCTTTAATTGTAAACCAACCGCTAATTGAATTGCTTCATGACCTCTAGATGTAGCGTGCACATATTTAGAAACTACAGCTTTATTTTGCTCATACAACTCCGTGAGTTCCTTTGCAGTACTCATTAATCGAAATGCATCCAATAGTATTTTCTTATCTATTTTATTTTTCAAAGCTAAAGACTCCAATATTTACAATTTTTATGTTGCAATATACTTAAAATTATTGTAATATATTTTGTGTTTGATTAAAAAGTCGAAATTAAAGTTTAAACAATGTATGTATTTTGAAATATTAATCATTATTCCTGTGAACATATAAAGGATTAAAATTGAGTAAATACAATTGCTTTATTGCTCTTGTAAAAGAAGTATACATCCATCGTAAAAGCTCCCTATTTATAGATTGCTCAGGCAAATACCCTTGATCCAAAAAAACAGTTGACCATTGCCCTCCTTGTGCTTTATGACAAGTGAGCGCATAGGCAAATTTAATTTGTAATGCTTGATAGTATGGGGAGTTTAACATTGCTGATTTTCTGTCTTTTACATTGTTAATATACAAATTGTCTTTTTCAATTTCAAGAAAAAGAGCACGCATTTGATCAGAACTAAAACTAGGTCCATCTATCATTAAAGTACCTAAATTCACCTTGCACGAAAAAGATTTATCAGAAGACTGATCTAAAAAAGAAAAATCTATATCAGCAAATGAATTTCCATATTTATCTTCAAAATTATATACTCTTGAAATTTTTAAAATATCTCCATTAGCGATAAACCCATCTTCAGAAGTTTCGCCAAGCCAGAAGTAATTGTTCTTTACCGCCATAATCAAATCACCGGGACTAAGGCGATCTTCAAAACAAAGCACCTTATAACGAATATCTTTATTGTAAATATTCGCTCTTTTATTTGAACGACAAATAACAACTGAATTTCCTAAGTTCAATTCACTAAAAGCACTTTCAAAGCTATCTTGAATGTCGAAAGATTTGAGCTCTTTTAAATCAGTACTATTTACGTTAATGTTTAAAATATTTCTGTTTTGATCTATATTTTGGCGCAAAATAGTAGCTTCTTTCAATATTGCTGAACCTTCAGACTGTCGAACAACCTGCCTTAGCTCAAATTGATAAAAATCAGCCTCTGAAAGCTGATTTAAATAAGAAACATCTAGTGCTGGACTAACATCCCAACCTATTGGTGGTAGTTGTGCATGATCTCCTACAAAAATAGCTTTACATCCTCTAGAAGAGTAGATGTAAGAAAGTAAATCAGAGAGCAAGCCTGAGCTTTTATTTGCAGAAAGAAAATTGGATTCATTTGCAGATACCATAGAAGCCTCATCAATAACAAATAAAGTATTTACCGATTTATTCTTAGCCAAAGTAAAATAATAACCTTCTTTTTTCTGTCTCACATTATAAATATACCTGTGGATGGTGGAAGCATCAACACCACTATACGAACTCATTACCTTAGCCGCCCTTCCTGTAGGAGCAAGCAAAACAATTTTCTTTCCTTTACTTAAGCAGGCACCAACTAGTGAAGATATTAATGTTGTTTTCCCAGTTCCAGCATATCCCTTGACGACCAAACCAGCCTTTTTTTTATCGTAAAAAACAAACCTTGAAAGCTTATTTATTGCAGATTGTTGATCAACAGTAGGTTGATGTTTAAAAAACCTTAAAATACTTTTTTCAAAAAGGAAACTTTCCATTTAAACACTTTTCTAAGTCAAAATTAGATAGCATAAAAATAGACATAATGAAATAGAGCAATTAAATAGATAGATATTATATTTACAAAACTTACCTTTTGAAAAAAATGTTAGATTTGTAAACCAACAATTTACACTTGAAATTGAAAAAATGAAAGATTTAGGAACCTTAGCAAAAAAATACCTTTTTCCAGCTCTTGTAATTATAACTGGTCTTTACCTTGTTTTTATGGGTATTATTCCAGATTCTGAAACAGGAATTTCTCAAAATTCTAGTTTTCTTATTGGTGGACTAACCATCCTTGTTTTGGGAATCCTTATTCTTCTATTTGTAATGGACATCATTAAAAGTAGAAAAATTCAAATTGCCCTTTACCTTGCTTTACTATTACCCTTATGTTTTTTACTAACTAACGCGCTTTACAGCTCAATAAATAATACTATTGAAGAAATTGAAACAAAAAAACATAAAGATGTATATATCAAGCAAGCACTTAACGATATTAAGGACATTGAACTTGAGTACAGAAAAAAATACAGCTGGTTTACCAATGACTTTAAAGAGCTTAAAAGATTTTTAATTGTAGATAGCGTTTATTCAATCGATACTGAAGGTGACATTCCTGATCACGCAATAACAGAAGAACATCAAGCAATTTTAGGATACAATACAGTAGACAATTACATTGAAATTGAATCTTACGATGAAGAAGAAGCACTTAAGTGTGGATTAATTAAAAAAGACACCAACTGGACC
>MDTA01040031.1_pt1 | contig 12556 bp, 8 predicted proteins | sample 811151 | NCBI WGS metagenome assembly MDTA01 (sample SAMN05326648, study PRJNA326480) | marine metagenome | isolation source: seawater | place: Indian Ocean: South | collected 2010
AAGGAAAATATTGTTTGATCAATAGTGGCCTTGAGACCCAAAGAAAATTGATTATAAGGTGCACTTGTAGCTTTGAGTGCAGGTGTTAATCTAAGCAGTTTCATTCTTTTCAAAATTTAAACCTAATCTTACAAAACTAACTCATAAATTGAATCAAGTCGTTTTAATTTAGGCAAAAGTGAGATCTAAGAATCTCTGATGACTTTCTTTCCTGATGCAAGCACTACATGCGAAAAACGATAAAGACCAGGTATGATATTTAAGAATTTATCTAGTATTCTAAATAGCTTTGGAGAAATAGAGAAATCAGGTGTGTAACCTTCAACATAAATAGTCTCTAACCCGGCCATATGGAACCACCTTGTTAAATTGGAAAATTTAACCATTCGCTTTATCAAAACTTCTTTAGTGCCTTTTACTGAAGTTCCAACTGAAGTCGAAACCTGACGTCCTCCCCATTCAAATCCTTCTTGAGAAATTAAACAACTTAAAAAGCTAAGTGGTCTTCTTAAAACATTGAAAGATAAGGCATTTCTCTGACAAACAATGAAATGTCCTCCAGGTTTTAAAATTCTAGCTACATCTTTAATGCATGTTGAAGGCTCCATGAGGTATTGAAGAGTTCCAACTACGACCACCAAATCAAAACTTTCATCCTCAAAAGGCATCTTCTGATTAAGATCGACATTGGAGAATGAAAGGTTGGAATGTGCCAAAGCAAGTTCATTAGCAGTTTTTAAAAGTTCATCAGAACTATCTATGCCATGAACTTCCAATCCTTTGTTAACATATTCAATTGCGTTCTGACCACCTCCGCAACCCAACTCCAGACACTTTGAACCCTTGGGAAGTTTTAGTTTAGAAATCAATTCAAGAACTTTTTTTTGTCTGCCATGAAGGTAAGGATGATAACTCTGTTCATACTTACTATTCCAGTAATTTGCTACACCTTCATCTTCATATCTATTAATTGGCATAATTTCCTTTATTAGTTAAATATCTGTTTCTATTTTAGCAAACGAATTCTCAGCAAGAGGTAATACTTTAACTAAAAAACTCAGTTATTCTAGCTATTTAATTCTAGCCATGATACCAGTGAAAAAAGTCCAAAATATGCCCTCTTATGATGTGTCTTCCTCTTTTTCAGTAAATTAAATCCATCTATTCCGGTTTTCTTTTTTAAGTAAGAATTAGATTTATTTGAAAAGATATCTTGATAAGAATCTGTTTTCCATCCGAAACCTGTCTTAGGTAAACTCCATCCAGAATGAGGAATTTGGTTCTGATATAATTTTTTGAGTATCGTCTTCTGGCCTTCTTGCATCATAACTGATGAGGATACGCTCAAAGCAGCATCAATTATTTTATTATTTAGAAATAAGGGTCTTGCTTCTACTGAATTGAACATAGAAGCTCTGTCAACCTTAAAAAGCATTTGTTGAGGTAATTTAAATTTCAAGTTAAGAATCCTTAGCTTATCTAGTGGTCTAAGACCTTTAAGGTCCTTCAAAATCCTATCTAAATAATGAAGAGGATCATAATCTGTATCAATATCAGCTCTCCATTCTCTTTCTTTAAAGCCATTACAGGACAAATCGATCAACAAATCATTTTCGCCCATAAATAAACGTTCTAGATTATTAGATTTATAGCTCGAAAATATTTTTCTCGCAATTTTTCCTGAATATCTTTTGAGAAAATCAAATTTTTTATCAAGAAGTCTCTCAATTTTACTTAAGTTACCAAAGGCAGAGTAACCGCAAAATAATTCATCAGCTCCGTCTCCTGTAAGTGCTACCGAATAACCCGCTTCTTTGACAGATGCAAAAACTATATTGCTAGGAATAATAGAAGTATCATCAAAAGGACTATCGCAGATCTTTGAAGTCAAACTTAGAGAATCTTGGACATCCTTATCTTCTATACTTTTAATTACGTGATTAGTGTGACCAAGAATCTTTATCAAAGATTCAGATCTTTCTTTCGAATCATCAAAATTTCCGAAATCGGCTGTAAAAGCGCAAATGTTTTCGTTTTTAATCCTTGCATTTGAAAAGATTAAGCTTGAGTCAACGCCTCCGCTAAATAAGCATGCTACGTCAATGCTTGCCTCCAAGCCATTATCCATAGAATTTTTTAAAGTGTTAGAAATTAAATCGGTAGCAGTTTCTAAATCATTAATCTCACTTGTAATGATTGGCTGCCAATATGCAATAGAACCTTCGTTGATAACCTTTTCTTTAACTATTGAAAAGGTGACATGGCATCCTGGTTCTACTGAATATAAATTTTTAAACATTGTATTTGGAGCCGGTATAAAGCCAAATGTAATAAAATCCACTAAAGATTCCTCTCTTATTTCACCACAGTACTCACGAGGTACCAGATTCTCGGTTGATCCAAAAAAAACTTTTTTTTGGTTTGCTGAATAATAAAGTGGTTTTTGCCCTAATCTATCTCTTGCTAAGGTTAATGTTCTTTTATTTACATCATAAGAAGCTATTGAAAAAAAGCCGTTAAACTTTTTGAATGCATCCGAACCCCAATGAAAAATTGAGATTGCTACCACCTCAGTATCTGATACTCCTGTGAAGATATATCCATAAGATTCTAATTGAGATTTCAGATCAACTTTATTGTATAAATTTCCATTAAACAGAATAACTACATTTTGATATTTCATGGGTTGTACACCATCTTCGAGGTCACCCTGAACTATTAACCGAGAGTGTGCTGCATAGAAATTATCTATTTCAACGATATTTAATTGGTCAGGACCTCTCCTTTTTAAAAGTGTTTCAACATTTCTTAGATGTTTAGAGAGTTCATTTTCCTCATTAAAACCAAAACAACCAGATATTCCACACATAAAGTTATAAGCCTAGAACTGTGTCCCAATCTTTCATAATCTTATCAACAGAGTATTTTTCACGTAAAAGAATAGAATTTTCTGACAATTTTATTCTCAACTCTTTATCAGACATAAGCTTTTTAAGAGCTTTTTCAAGTCCTAATTGATGTTCTATAGGGTTTACCAAAAGACCATTAAATCCATGCTGAATCATATCTCTAGGGCCAGTATCGCAATCAAAACTTATACAAGCTAAGCCGTAAACCATCGCCTCAAGCAGAGCATTTGGGAAACCCTCCACTTTAGAGCTAAGGACAAATAAATCTCCTCTTTCATACCACTCAGACATATTTCTTGAAGCTCCGGGTAAAAAAATTGCGTGATCAGCTTCAAAAGAAATTACTAGATTATCTAAATTTTTTCTTTCTTCTCCTTCTCCAAGGATAACTAATCTCCAATCTTCAAATTCACATTGAAGCCTGGAAAAGGCTTTTATTAATAAGTCAAATTGCTTTTCCTTATGAAGTCTACCGCATGCAATTATAAGTTTTTTATCACCTGAAATTAAATTGTCAGGTATATCACATTGATTATCTTGAAGTATTAGTGGATAAGAAACTGGATTAGAGATCAACTTTACATTATTAGCATAAAATTTTTCATTGAACCAAGTCTTACTGGTTTCGGTTTGGACAATAAATTGAGTAACATTTTTGAATACAAGCCTGTAAAGCCAGAGAAGATTTCTACTCAGAGATCTAAATGGGGGCCATGACCGTTCGCATAAGATGAAACTAGCTTTTAGTCCTGTGCAAGCCAAAGCGGTAGCTACATTTACTCTAGTTAAAAATGAAACAATTACATCAGGTTTTGCTTTAACAAGTTCCTTTCTCAGAAGGAATAACTTCCACATTAAGTTAAAGAAATTACTCTTCTTCAAATTAGGAATATCTTGCAAATAGGATATATCTACTGTTTGGTCTAATGAATAAAAACTCTCAATTTTTAACGTATGGGTACAAATTAACTTAACAGAATATCCATTTTGCGACCAGTAATTAGCTAAAATAGAGACAACTCTTTGCGCACCGCCCATATTCAAAGAGCTCACTACGATAACAATATTTTTATTCATTAATCGAATTAAAAATTATTAGAAACTGTATACAAAGAGATTAGAAAAAAGACAGGTATGTAACCCAATGTGAAAACTTGAATGGTACCAATTTCTGCTTTTTCAATAAGAAAAAATAAATACAATATCACTGCAAAGCCTATGTATCTTGCAAAGGAAATATCAATAACAAATCCAAATAAGTAAACTAAAATTAACCCTACACATATAAATCCATATACATTTTTCAAAACCTTCTTGTTTGTAAAAATCATTAACAGCGCAAGGCATAGAATCAATACATTATAGACTCCACTGGAGGAAATGAGCGTTACATTAAATTTATATACATACGAGAAGGCAACTAGAAAAAGGGAAGATATCGTCAGTAACAGCATAGGTACTATGAACGAAGAACGAAATCCTATCTTTTTAAAAGTGTAATTAGTCACCTGATATAAAATATAAAAAGCAATGATAGGAGCCATAGATAGATGAAGGAAGCTTGAAAAACCAAAGAAGAGATATTTCCAAAACCCTTTTAGATAGACAAGTGAGATCATAAGTATTGTAAATGCGATACCAGACCTTATGTTTGAAGCAAACAGATTTGAAACAATCGGAGAAAAGAAAATCATGCAATATACGGGCAATAAATAAATCAAGTATTTAGTTGATCTTATATGTGCTGCATATATGGCAAAAAGCAATGTTGAAATTACAAACGCCAGAGTGCTTAATACATTTATGGGTTCAATACCCATGTAATTACCTAATATAATAACCCCAGCACGAAAAAGGCCATCACCTACTATGGAGCGATTTTCTAAACCTGCAGTTGCGTTTTCATTAAAAAATTTTAGATAAGACCCAATATCACCGCTATCAACAGAATAAAAATACTGAAGGGAGGCGACTATGAAAAGTCCATATGTTAGCGCAAATAAAAAACCGATTGATTTCGCAATGGAATTTGTTTTTACAGTGTAAATATTCATGCTTACTAAATTAGTGATCGGTCATTCTATTATTTTTTATCTTTTGAAACTCATTGAAAGAAGAAAGCAGATGTTTTCCTAAATCAAAATTTGTACTTTCTTCATTCAATCCGCAGTAGCTTAAGGCTTCATCTGAAATTTCTAATTTTTTATTTTCTAAAAAATACTGCAAACTCTCTTCATCATTGATAAGCATAGTGGCTTTATAGTTTACGAGGAAGTCATAATTGCCATTCTTAAATTTATCAACAATACCCGACTTTACGCCCAAAAACAAAGCTTGGAGAATTGAAGAGGAAGATGCCGTTAGAAATCCATCACTTGAACTAACTGCTGCATTGAAATCAAATGATTCAAAAATTTTAAATCGATTAGAAACTATCTTATTTTTTTGTCGCTCATCTCCTATCAGGATGATATTTGAAGGGCAAAAAGAATCAAGAAATGCATAATTAGTTACCTTTCCATCGTCTTGAGTGTGGGTTTTTATCACTAAAACCACATCCTTAAGGCTTGAAAAGTAACCCATGAGAAATTTCTCTGTGATGTATCTTTGGTTTTCTTCTTTGACAGGATCCGATGCATAAAAAATCACTTTAAATTGTTGATCAATTCCCAGTAAATTATGTAGGTATCTTTCTTGTTTATGAGTAAAATTTTTAAGACGATACTTGATCAGTGAACTGGTACCTTTGTATGTAACTTTACCTGTTTGTCCTAAGGCTAAATTGAGTGATTCTGTATGTTGTGATTTAGATGAACAAATCGCAGAATCACAATAGAAAATCTCTTCAAATATATCGCCAATGATAAAAGCACCTCTTTTTTTTGCCTCAAGGGCTAAAAAATTGTCTACAACATTTGTTTGTTGTCTATTGATTAGTATATCTATCTTGTTCGTATAAATTGAGTTTACTGCATCAATACTGGTATTTAGATTCGCATGACCAGAAAAAATTAAAAGAATATCTGTAATATAACTTTCTGCTGTCCTACAAAAATTTTTTGTACTAAAGACACCTCGCAAGATACCCGAAGATCTTTTCACTTTTAAAATTTTATAATCCTTAGGGACATATTTTAAAGAGCCATGACTATATAATACGATATTAAATTTTTCTCCTAATTCTTCGACATATGTTGTAAAAAAATCTTCTGGTCTTCGTCTCGGCATCGAAATAAGAACTGTAGGAATATCGGAATCAAGATGTTTAAGATAATATTCCTTAGGAAGAATACTTGGTGAGATCAACATTTTTACAATGGCAGCAAATCTCATCACAAGTGCGTTTATTGTGACACAAGCTGTTAGCTGACTATTAGATTTCCAAACAATATTGTCTGGCTTGTATTCCAAAAATAGAAAAGCTTCTTTCAAAATAGAGATTGTTTGAGTATCTGTGACAATTTCAATCTCCTTGAGATCTAAGGTTAAGTTTCTGATTCTGTAGGCGCACTTTAATATACCTGCCAATTTCAACTTAACCTGTCTTGTATATAATTTATAGAGGTCTTGATTCTTAATTGATAAGGTATTGCAATTTATAGAATTCTCTAGATATTTATAAAACTTGATGCTCATTGCATCAATATGTTGTTGGTGTAACCCAGTAGCCATTCCGCTAATATTCCTTGGATCACGTATCAATATATTTTCTTGATCTAACCTATACAAAACTAATTGATCATGAATAGATTCTTTGTTGTTTAATAGTTTTTTTACGATCAACATATAAACCTTTCTAATAGGGTTTACCATAAACGTTGAATCGAATGATAATATTTTATTCATATATTTTGATCTTCAAAGAAGATAGCATCGATTAAAGCTTGAATATTTTTAAATTCGCAATTAATTCAAGTTGCCTGTTTATTTTGTAATTCAATCGTTCTCCGCGTTGACAGTAATCTTATGTTTAATGATCTGAGGAGCATTAGAGACTTTAAAGGTCTCATCAAGCTCCTGAGCAGAATATATTAATCGTAAAAGATAAAGACCATTTTTCTTAGGTAAGTATTGTAGATGGGGTACTAAAGCTGCTTCGCATGGATCGTGGGTGAAGGTTAAAAAATTCTTTGAATCTCCAATACGAATTTCACCATTAGTGACTCCTAATCCATGCTTGGCTGATACAAGCTGGTTTAGATTTTGCGTATGATCAATAGTCTTATTACCAAAACTAAAATGTTCTAATCTATTTCCTCCCAAGGCTGTTTCGTAATAAAAACTACTTTCCTCCCAAATGCCAGGTAAAATTGTGAAGTGGCAACTACGATTAAGTGACTTATTTCGATTAGAAATTTCAATAATTTGCTCTACTGAAAACTCTTTTCTTTTTCTGTGAATCGAGTACTTCTTTCCAAACGAATAACCATTATTATCGAATTGCATGCCAGCATAGATAAAATCATCTTTTTCGTCATCCACCCAAGCCTGGACATCAACTAAGTCAGTAATTTTATGCTCGCCTTGGGGCTCTATAACTGAATGGCAAGAAAAATAATCAGCAGCAAGACTTATATCTTCAAAATAACCGTGAGGTATTGTGCCTAGTAATGAGTTCTCATTAACCGACCATTCCCTTAAGCTTAGTCCTTTCTTCAAATCAAGTTTTAAAGCCTGATTTGGGGTTTTGAGTTCAATGAAACGCTCTTTATTGGTGTTTGATAATCTTTTCTCGCTAATCAAATTTGAATTCTTCGAACTCTTTGTGGTTTTATTTAGCCACTTAGATTCTAATTCTTCCATTTTACCTTGCGCATCTATCCATCTGTTTTCTTCAATATGAGTTCTTAGGTCGCTAGACCATAAAAAACAAAGGGTTTTCCAATCCTGAAGAGTTGGTTTTCCACTTTTAAATGCTCTTGCTAAACGATGACATTTTGTATTCAAAGAAAAATCATCTCTGCCAGTAAGGGCCCATCTATTAATATTGTATTTATCCTGCTTTTTGACTGTAATTGGTTGCCAATAACTTTCCAATTTCAAAAGATTTGGTTTATTTTTTTTAAAGTCTTGAACGATTTTGGATGGCAATGTTAGACCGCTTGTTTCTGATTGAATTGATTCAATTAGTTTTCTGATCCTCAACCATTCACCTTCTCTATTACCTTCGTTTCCATATCGACGTGGTCTGTAATCAAAAACTTCTGCATCACTTGAATATAGGCATAAGGCACCCTCCTTATGATTATATTTAGATAAGCCGTTCATATATTCTTCTAACTCTAGTTCACCATGTACATAACGTTGAAATGTCTGAGTAAGAATAGTATCTCCCCAGACCAAATCTGTTTCATCGCCCTGTCCTAAATCTACCTTTTGAGGATAATATCTGAAAGATGAGTCCCATTCGGGATGAGCTTTATAAGGATTATTCCACTCCATTACCAAGCCCTCATAGCCAACCTCGCAGAAACTTCTAGAGCTACTTGCACTGAAGGCCATCTCATTTACAATTGCTATTTTTGGTCTCATTCCAAGCATTTCTTCATAACACTTCATCCCTATCTCTTGATTTTTAAGATTTACTTCCCATGGAATTAGTGGTTGTATTATTTGCGAATAGCCATTGCCGATAAACTCACAATTAGATTGTCCGATCAGCTTTTTTAGGCGATCAAGTTGCTTTGGTCTCAGTCTTTCTAACTGCTCCAAACTCACTCCTGACATTTGAATAGCAAAAATAAAACCATCTTCTCCCAGATTAAGCAATGGCTCCATGCAGCGATCCAAAACCACAACCCTCTCTTCTTCGCTTAGAGCAGAAAACATCAAGTTCATGCAGAATATAAAATGGTACTTCATGACAACTGTTTGCTATTGAGTCTAATTATGAACGGAAAATTCTCTGGTTGAAGAAATGAGAAGTTAATTTTTTGCTCATGTGGTATTCGATATAAACTAATTTCAATTCTGGACATGGTTTTTTATTTATAAATTAGATTAATTTTTGACAGGGCGTTATCCGCATTTTTTCTTGCTCTAGTTGCATCAGAGCCAGTTGCTGCCACATAAAGAATTCTATTGCTGTTATCTGGATAATCAAGAACCATAGGAAATTTTAAATTTTTAAGAATTATAATTTTTAGAACGCCTTTTGATTTTTTTGCTTCATCGATTCCTGAGATACCTTTTATAGTTCCTGGCTCATGAAATAAAATTCTATGGGAGACTGGCTTAGATTCGGAAAACTCAACTGGTAAAGGCTCAAATTTAAAATTTGAATCTAACACCCACTTGATATGCATAGATACCATGTCGACACCATAAATTCTTTCAGATATTAAAGGTGCTAACGGAGCCGATCTTGAAGCAACTTCTAAAAGACAGGGGCCTGAATCAGTATAAAGAACATCCCCTTTAACTGGCCCCTCTTTTATTCCAAGTGCAAAACAAGCCCTCTCAAAGACCTTTTCAACATCATTTCGCTTATTGTCATCATATGATGGATCTGAAATACTTCCATGCTCAATGATTTTTCCACTAGATAAGCTTTCAATATCTCGGACGGCAAAACAATAATAATAAAATTTACCTTTATGGATGAATGCTTCTATTGATATTTCATGGCCATCAACAAATTCTTCAACTAGATACTTTGAAATGCCATCGCCAGCAAAATCCTTAGCAGCCTCAGAATTATCCTCCTTTGAGGTTATAATCCTCACTCCTCTTGATCCGGAACCTTCCTGTTCCTTAATGACATAGGGATAATCTAGACTAACATTATGGATACTATCGACTATCTCAAACTTTGGGGTAGGAATTCTAAATTCTTTAAATTTTTTTGCACGGACGATTTTATTTGTAGCGTTTACTGCAGTATTTACATCAATAGATTTAGTATTGAAATGTTTTGAAATGCTCGCCCCTAATACAGCTAACTCTACTCCAGCGACTATTACACCTGCAATTCCTTCTTTTGAAGTATTCTGTTCAATAGCTTCTATGACTTTGGGAACATTTGACGTGTCTATTTTCAAAAAATGATCTGCATAATCCCTAGCAATCGCATCTTCATTTTGATCTATAACAATTGTTGATATTTTATTGTTTATACAATACTTAATGTAAGGTATCTGGTGAATGCCTCCTCCTAAGACTATAAGGGGTCGCTTAAGAGTATTTGAATTTTTTGCCATTTAAAGACTGCTCACAAGAATCGTTGAGTCTGTATCCAAAGATTAAATTTTTCACCCAGATATTTCCGAAATAAGAATCATTACTAGACTTTTTCAAAATACCTTTTTCAAGATACCTTTTTCAAGATACCTTTTTCAAAATCAACAAAACTTTTACCCATATACTTTATATTTCTTGAATCATAAGAGTATAAGTCTAAAAAATATTATATCGGTAAATTTTTTATTTTTTAAAATATCTAAAAATCTAGGTCCTCAGCATGCCACCATTTACATTAATTGTTTGTCCCGTAATGTAACCAGACGCATTGGATGCAAGAAAAGATACAACTTCAGCGACTTCCTCAACTAGGCCAAATCTTCCTAAAGGGATATCTTTAGTTAAAATATTTTTATCTTGATCTTTGATCCAGGAAGTCATATCGGTTTCTATAATGCCTGGAGAAACTGAATTTGATGTAATTCCTTTTCCGCTATAGAGTCTAGCAAGAGACATTGTAAGGCCAGAAAGACCAGCTTTTGATGAGGCATAATGGACTTGATTTACACCGCCCCATTGGCCCCCAATAGATGTAATATTTATTATCCTCCCCCATTTCTGTTTAAGCATTGAGGGGATGACTGCTTGCGAAAATATAAATGCCCCACGCAAATTAGTGTTCATCATTTGATTCCAATCTTCATCTGTAATATCAAGAAAGTCTTTAGATTGAGAGATGCCTGCATTGTTTATCAAAATATCAATATGTTGAACGTTTGCCATAACCTCTTGGATCGAAGATCTGCTTGTTATGTCAACGTGAACGGCAATCGCATCTCCATTCATGCTATTAATATTTTTAGCCATGTCATGTGCTTTGGCTTTTTGACTCATGAATCCGATTAATACTTTATAGTCCTGGCTGATCAGTTTTTCAACTATAGCTTTTCCGATACCCTGTGTTCCACCGGTAATAAATGCAGTTCTCTTCATCAGTAGTAATTACTCTCTAAATGGCAGGGTTGGCACTCATCCGGATTGACTCATCTATAGGAACGATCAAGACATCATATTGATCATTATTAAAAAAGGATTGCATATCAACCTCTAATTTTCCAGAAGCCTCCTTAACTCTTACATCCGATGCAGTCAAAACTTCTTTCAATGGAAAATAATTCAATCCTGTATCAAAGTTTACCGGATTCCCTAGCTGTTGGAATTTTAAACTGTGATCTACAATAGTTTGGTAGCCCTTGTTGTCCCATAAGACAACCTTAAGTTTACCAATCATAGCCCTTAAATTTGGAAAAGATGAAAGAGCAGTTCTTATTCCGCCATCTCCGATTACACATATCGAAGGTCTTTCATTGTTCTCAAGTGAAGCACCAAGCGCTGCAGGCAATGAATATCCCATTGGTGAATTTGCCCAAGAGGAAAATAATCTCTCTCCTCTATTTCTTTTGAGTCCTAAAGCAAGCGCTACAGCATTTTGGCCAACATCAACAAAGATATCTGATTTATCGGGTAGAGTGTTATTGAGTGAATTGATTAAGTTATCTACGGTATAAATATTATCTATTTGAGGGTCCTTATTTTTTGAATTGGATTCAGCCGCAAACATTCCGTCAGGTAGTTTATTTTCTTCAGAGTGCAAAATTTGAGGAGAAGAATCGGCATTAGTTATAGCTGATTCAACGTATTTACAAAAATCATAAAGTAGACCTGAGTATATTTTCTCTAAAGGTCCAATTTTATGATTAATAAATTCGCCAGGGTCGACAGTTAAAGCCCATTTTCGAACTGATTTGAACTTTTCACTACTTGCTTCAGATAGTATTGGAAAAGCTCTATGAGGAATACGGGCGCCTAGAATAAATAAATCGGATGCGCCCAAGAGAGTTTCATTTGCTTCAGGGTGTCCAAATGGTCCGATCATGCCATGATATAAAGAATTTTCTTGTTGAATAGAGTTGATGCCAGCATAGGTTGAAATTACTTTTATATTCAATATGCTAGCAATTTTTTCAAATAGACCCTCTGGTAACCATTGCGCTCCTCCGCCTACTAAAATAACTGGATTCTTAGATTCTTTCATCTGATTTAAGAGACTTTCAAAATCTTTCTGATTGGAGGCACTATTACTATTGAGAAGAAGTCCTCTACTTAAAGATTCATTGAATAATGGTAAATTTTCAGGCTCATGTTCTGATATTTCCAAAGTTTCCATTTGAGCATCCATAGTTATATCCAATACAGCCGGCCCTGGTCTGCCTGACATCATAGCTCTAAAGGCCTCTCTTATAGATGGTACAATCTGAGATGAATGGTCTACCGTATTAGAATATTTAGTAAATTGCTCTGATGATTTTATAAAATCGACTTCCTGAAAACCCCGTTGAAGGTAGAGTTCGAAGTTTGTTTTTTCAAAAGACTTAACCTGTCCGGAAATGAAAAGGACCGGGATTGAA
>MDTA01044590.1_pt1 | contig 12555 bp, 11 predicted proteins | sample 811151 | NCBI WGS metagenome assembly MDTA01 (sample SAMN05326648, study PRJNA326480) | marine metagenome | isolation source: seawater | place: Indian Ocean: South | collected 2010
ACTTATACACGATATAACACTGGAAGAATATCTATCCTATTATGAAGTATTTGCCGGGGATATCGATGAAAATCAAGACCTTGAGGATGAAGATTACTATGTTGATAGATGGGGAAGTATCATTGAACAATATGCAGTAAGTCGTATCATTAAGGCCCCAGTAGTTGTTCTTAACTCTCAAAGATATGACACTGTATTTAATAAAATTTCTAATGGTAAAATTGTAAATAACAAGCCTAATAAAGATGTAAGATTCAGAATATCTGCCATTATTGGGGAAGAATATATTGGGAAAAAAATGCCTATTTTCGTTGTATGGCGTGAATATTACAAAAGTGGACATTATATGTCTATATTTCCTAAAAACCCATCTTCCATTTTAGATGATATAAATTTTTAAATTTTCAAATGTAAACCACTATTTATTTATTAAATTAAATTTAGTTTAAAAGGAGGTATATTTTTATTTTTACATTTAAAGGTACATATAAATAAAAATATGATTTAAATTTATTTGAAATATTATAAGTAAGAAAATGTCTACATTTACATTAGAGAAAGTTCGTGTAAAAAAAAAATTAAAAATTAAGCTTAAAAAACCTGCAATAGTTAAGAAAGATTTTGAACAGGAGCCTAACATTAAACTTAATATTGATATAGCCGACAACATAAGTGAAAATAATATGCCCGTTAATACACACGCTAACAATAATCCAAATTGTACTAAAGTCAGTAATATTACACCTAAAAATACTGAATTTGGCTGTAAAAATGATAAGCATTATGTATCATTTACAGTAGCAACTACAGTTAATTATGGTTTTAGAAAGTGCGAATTCATTAAACAATATATTGTGGGAATAGCATTACTTCTTAATAAAAACAAAGAGCATATTTTTACTTATGACATTGAATTAACGCCCGAATTTAAATACAAAAAATTTATTCGCGATAAGGTTAAAGCACTATTTAACTATAAAAACAAGGATATTATAGGTATTAAAGCAGTAAATTTAAACGCAAATTTTCACAATTATCTTGTCCTTATACAACCATTTTCATCACGTAATTCCCAGTATAAAAATCAAATTAAAGATATATCCAATAATTACACATGGAAACAATATTTTGAATTTTATCCCAGTAAGAAACTGAAAACTTTTGAAGAGAAGCCTTCTAATGAAACATTATCTTCTATATATAATGACCTTTCAATCAGTGAAAAAGTAATAGAGTCGGAACTCAGTACAATAACTTCTAATAATTCTATAAATAATAAGGCTATCTATAAAGCTATTTCTGAAATACTATAATTATATATAGTTATCAGGGTTTACAAAAGAATGTGAAAACAAAGTGGGATTGTTGTATAAATGTACAGCTGGTTTCTGTTGTGAATTATTATTTATAGAACAGTTTTTTCTTGCACGTATAGTTTTATTAACACCATTTTTATCCCACATAGGTATGTTGTACATACATGGTTCTTGAATTTCAATTTGTTCCGGTTTTTTTTCAGTTTCAAAGCTAAATCTGTCATGAATAGCTCCATAATTTACATAATTGCGTACATTGCGACTTTCACCTGTATTTTTATATTGTTGTAAACTATCCACCGGTAAAAAATGATTGTCAAATGCAGCATTGCCGGTTCTTTCCTTAAATGAATCTTTTTCTAATTTTATAGAATTAATATTAATCATACCACTTTTACTTCTATAGATATTAAGAATCAGTTTAGATGTGGCGTGCTCATTAATTCTTACTATAAACATTTGTACAAGGAATTGACTGTTTCCAGAATTATCTATTAAATGTTCTATGCGGACCAACTCAGCAAATTTAAGTCGTAAATTACTTACAGAATTAATTTCATCCAATAATTTATTTATTATAGGCATAATTTTATCTTTTATACTTTGGGTTATTGAGCCAGTAGTAAATGATAAATGTTTATCTATTTTATTAACTTCAATTTTACTTAATCCTTTGTTATAATTATCAAGTGCTACCTGTAAATTCTTGTGAGATTGATTATTTCTTAAATTTTCATTATTTACTATTTTTTTCTCTTTTTTTCTATTTGTGAACAAAAGAGCTACTATAATGATAACTACTAATAGTGTAAAATATATATTCATTTTACAATATTATGAGATAATTTTTATTATGACGCTGTTTTATCTAACAGCAAGATATTAATAATTTAATAAGTATACTTACGGCAAGTAAATCTAAAACACTATCTATGGGATTAACAATGTTTACAGCTTTTACAAGATAATTATTCCATAAATATTTACCAACTACAAGAACTAATATTTCTACTGTTACAATAGCCAAAACAAGGGGAATATTTAAACCTTTTAAATCGCCTCCGTAAAAACCTTCTTTTTCAGAGTGTCCACTCATGCAACTTGCATAAAATCCTTCCAATGCACGTATCATTATATATTATATAATATATATTTTTTTATAGAATATTAAAAATGTTATCTAATGCTTTTTTCATTATGGTTAATGCGATTTTTTTTTGAATGTCTCAATATTACATTTTTATAAATTTCTATACTGGACTCTAAATTTTTCTGAACTCTTTGATTACTCTTATAGTTTAAATAAGCTTTCTCAATTTTATGTACAGCTAAACGTTTAAATTTAGTATTTTCTTCGCTTTTTGTGTAACCACCTAACCATTCTATGATTGCTTGTAACATTACTATTAATATTCAAAATAAAAATTTAATGAAAAATTAAATTTTAACAGGTTATATATTAGAAAATTTAATACTTAATGAAGAATAATCAAGGTTCATTAAAAGTATTAAAATTAACGAAATTTATATATTAAAAATTAATTTAAAATAGATGGATATAAATATATTATGAATAGATTAAAAGCAATTAATATCTATGTAGATGGGGTTTTTGACCTAACCCATTATGGACATTTCTCTCTTTTTGAAAAAATTAAAAAAGTATATCCATTTAGTAAATTAATTGTTGGAATAGCAAGCGATGAAGACTGTTCACTATATAAAAAAACTCCTATTTTAACACAAGAAGAACGCGCAAAAACTATTTCTTACTGTAAATATGTGGATTCTATTTTAACAGACATCCCGTGGTTAATCAATAGTGAATTTATTTCAAAACATGACATAACTTATATTTGTCATGACCCACGTCCATATAAAACGGGAGATACAAACGATATTTATAAAGAATGGAAAGATAAAGGTATTTTTCTTGGCTTTAATAGACAAGAAAATATATCTACAAGTGAATTAGTTGATAGAGTTAGAAATCAGCATCAAATTCAATCTCATCATTGACGTCTTTATCAACTTTAACATTAGCTAAACTATATTCGCTGACTCTTTTTTCAAAAAAATTAGTTTTATTTTCCATAGATATCAATTGCATAAAATCAAATGGATTCTCACTATTGTAATATTTAGCATACCCAAGTTGAACAATTAAGCGATCTGCAACATATTCAATGTATTGGGACATCAAATCAGAATTCATTCCAATCATCGCACACGGAATGGATTCATTTATAAAGTTCTTTTCAATTTCTACTGCTTCTGTAACTATTTTATAAATCTCTTCACTGTCCAATTTATTAACAAGCATTCCGTATATAAGCACAGCAAAATCGGTATGCATTCCTTCGTCTCTGCTAATTAATTCATTACTGAAAGTTAAACCTGGCATCAATCCTCTTTTTTTAAGCCAAAAAACCGCGCAAAATGAACCCGAAAAGAAAATACCTTCTACAACTGCGAACGCAACAACACGTTTTGCAAAAGATGCCTTATCTTTAGACATCCATTTAATTGCCCACTCAGCTTTACGTTTGACACAAGGAATCTCCTCAATCGCATTAAATAATGTAGCTTTTTCTTTAACATCTTTTACATATTTGTCAATAAGCAACGAATATACTTCTGAATGAATGTTTTCAATGGCTATCTGAAATCCATAAAAGCAACGTGCTTCGGGAATTTGTATTTCATTGCAAAAATTACCTACTAAATTTTCAAGAACAATTCCATCTGAACCCGCAAAAAACGCAATAATATTTTTTATGAAATACTGTTCATTATCAGTAAGTTTATCCCAATCATTGGTGTCTTTAGAAAAGTCTATTTCTTCAGCTGTCCAAAAACTCGATTCAGCCTTTTTATACGCTTCCCATAATTTGTCATATTTTATAGGAAATAAAACGAACCTATTAGGGTTTTCTTCTAAAATAGGCTCTTTTTCAATAATTATATTTTCATGATTAATTTCGGATTGATTTGACATAATTATATATTATATTAATAATTTAATTTTAAGCTCATTTTTATCTTTATATATATAAGAATGTCAAAAAAATACATATTTGATATTGACCTTACCTTATACTCCAACAAAGATTACATAGATTCTGATAACGAAGAAATTTTTTATAATTCCTTTAAACCTAAAAATAAATTAAGACAATTATTAAATGAAAATAAAGGAACAAAATATTTACTTACTAATGCAAATATGGAACACGCTGACGAAGTTTTAGAAAAATTAAATTTAAAAGATATTTTCGAAGATATTATTTCCGCATATGATGTGAAAGAATTTAAACCTACACCCGATATTTACCATGTTGCCCAGCATGAATTTGAAATTAAAGATAGCGATACGGTATACTATTTTGAAGATTTAGCTGAAAATCTAAAAGGTTCAAAAAAATTATATAATTGGAAAACAGTGCTTATTGACCCTGATAGCAAGAAACATTCAAAAAAAAAATATGTTGATTATACCTTTAAAACAATTGAAGATGCGATGACTTTCTTTAATAAAGAATAAATTTGATACAAAATATTCTGTAATTTCTCAATTACAAAATGTCTTCTTCTAACCTGGAAATTCTATGCGATAATGATAATGTTAAAAATTTGTATATGAACCGCCTTAATCATGAAGCAGATTCCGGAATTGACCTATTTATTCCAGAAGATGTCACATTTAATCCTGGTGAAACTAAATTGGTCAATTTGAAAATTAAATGTAGAATGGTTTCAAAAAATGGACAAACTCAACCATACTATTTGTTTAGTAGGTCAAGTATTTATAAGACACCACTCATTCAAGCCAATTGTACAGGTATTATTGATAAAGATTATAGAGGTAATATCTGTGTAGCATTGCGTTATATTATTACAGATGATTTGATCAATATTATTCGTAATCAAGCCGCTGACCTATCACAGCAAAGTTACACTATTACCAAGGGCACGCGTCTTGTTCAAATCTGTGACCGTACTCTTGAACCTATTACATTTAGTCTAGTCGACCAACTTGATGAAACAGAGCGCGGTGAAGGTGGATTTGGTTCAACGGGTCAGTAATTTCAATTAAATTAAAATTTTTTTATTGAAGATATAATATTTAAATATAGTAGTAATAGAAATGCCACATGACATTGAACACTATGAGAACAAATTTAAATCTATGCGTACAAATCTGGCTAAATATATAGCAAATGAATGTAAAGGGTCTAATAATAAATCAACTCCAGATAGATGTTGGTCAGCTAAAGAATATAAAAAGAAAGTTGATGAATTCATGGAAAAAAAAATCAATGATAGTAAATTAAATACTGAGACTAAATTGCTGCCTTTATTTCAAGACCGTATAACTAAAAAAAGTGATATTTATCCATATAATAACTATGATTACGATTATAAAACAAAAGCAATAAGAAAATTTAACATATATAGAAATAGTAAATATACGGGTAGACCTGTTATAACTAATAGACCTACCATGGATGGACTAAGTGATATTATTTCCGGGTCACTTGAAACAGTAGATGATTTAAACAAAATTAAAGTTCCAGAACAAAATTCAAGGAAAGAGGTATCTGGAAGTAATGTAGATAACGCTGTTGTAAGAAATTTAATCGATATACTTTCTGATGAAAATGATGATGAAGTTTCTGAACGAGTAATCCTTAGAGTAAATGATAGAGTATTGGCATCATATAAGGGTAGTAAACAAAAATATCCTGGTGTTATACTTGCAAATAACGGCGATAATACCTATAAAATACGCTTTGATGAATATCAAGAATACACATATGATGATGTAATACATGATGACGTTAATGCATTAAATTTAAAAAAAGAATATGATAAATTTCCGCTGCCATATCCCTCATTTCGAACAGATTATCCAGAGTCACACTATTCATTAACCGGTGAACGTGCTTCATCTTATTTTATTAAAAATGGTAGATGCTTTACACCATACGTTAATGAAAAACTTTGTAAAAATAAAGGATTTGAATGGGTGCCGTCAGGTACCTCTTTTAATAAAGATTCATCGGGAAGTTCAGAAGAAAGAGATGACAAAATCCCAGCTCTCGGTACTTGCTACAAACCAAGATATATATATATAAATAATGAATCTATTGGTTTTTTTGGTAAAAATGGTATGGTTATGTCATCGGTTAATGATACATTAAACTTAGCACCTGATAAATTACTGGATGTAATGAGCGGTTCAAGTGTTGATGGAAGTGGTATTTTACCATGCCCTAAAGAAATGTTTTACCCACATTGCATATATGATGATGAAGATAGTACAAAAAATCCTTTTAAGTGGGATTACTTTACACTTCATGCCACCGTTCAAATACCAGGGTATTATAAACCAAAAATTGTACGTGGATATAGATGGAATATTTATACTGAAAGTATTATTCTTAAAACACATACTGATTTAAATTCAAATGTTGGTGACTGGATTTTTGTGTATTATGAACCAAAAAAAATAAAACAAGGCGACGATATTATAGATGACCCAAGTCGTGAAAAAATATTAGCTATGATAAAAGTTCATTTTGATAAAGATGTCAGTAATAATACATCAGAATATAGATATAAATATATTAGTAAGGATGAACAAAAAAATTTAGAATTAACAACTGCTGAAGAAATATGGAAAGAATGGAATGAAAATACAACAAAAAAACCGCTAAAAGAACATATTCCAAGAGAGGCTTGTATAGGATATACCAACATGAATGAGTGTAAAGCACCTTATTGTCAATGGGATACCAATGGGAATTACTGTGATAATTCAAAAACTATTGTCAGTATATCAGAGATTTTTATTGACTTAATTAATCCCGGCGAATCATCTGAAAAAAGATATATTGTCCCAGATTTACAGAAAGATATGTTATTTGAAAGTTTTACGAATCATCCAAGTAATCTTAAATTACGAGTTTATAATAAAAAAGATAAACGATATGGTTGCTTTGTTATTCTATTATTGTTTTTAATTTATTATTTACTATATAAATTACTAAAAAATTAATCATAATTAGATGTTTATAAAATATTTAATTATATTAATATGGTTAATTCCGGTAAAAAATGTTCTTCAGAAAAAATTGTAAAAGATATGCAAAATTTATTGGAACAAAATTTAGATTCTGACCCATTAATACCAGTCATTTCAGAAGATGAAAAAAAAAAAATTAACATTGCTGTTAAAAAATGTGATTATGAATATAGTAAGTGTAAAGGCGATGCAAAGTGTAAAAATATTGCAAAGAGTAATTTAATGAAAAGATTACCTTGGAAAGAAAACAATATATATCCATGGCGTAACTATGATTATAATTATTTTAATGCTGTTCAAAAGAATTATAATTTATACTCGTCGGGTATTAAAAATTCAATATTTGATTTAAATGATGTATTAGATAATGCTAATTCTATAGAAACAGTTGTCGATGGTTATTTAATGGACCCTATTCCAAGTGATTCGGCTTTAGCTGGTTCTTCAAGGGAAATTAGAAACCCCGCGGATTATGACTACGGATATAGAATCAATTCATCTACTAAAACATTTAATACCGATAGTTATCAGTGCGAATGTACCTTAATTACAAGATGTATTGACTCTAACAAAAACAACCCAATATTAAGACGATGTGATAATAATTGTATAAGAGGATGTTTTACAAAATATAAAAATCAATGTATAAATGAAAATGGTGGAAATAATAACTTTGTTAAATGTGGTTCACAAAATACAATGGCTAATAGAGCATCTGATATACAGGAAAAACCTAATACAGACCCTTTTTTTGATGAAAATAAAGTAAAAGGAAAATATTCATCATCATATTACACTAAAATAGGGGCTTGTCCTCGAAATGACATTAATAATGAAAAAAGATGTAAAGATAACAAACTAAAATGGAATAATAATAAATTAAAAAAATTATTCTCTGAATTAGGTGGATGCAAGGACCATTGTGCATGTCAAACTAAAAAATATCCAAACAACTATTGTAGTTCTATTGTTAAGCAAACGGATTGTAAAGGTTCTTGTAAATGGAATAAAAACGATAAACGTAATCAATATTGTGAGGAAAAACCACCAGATTGTATAGATTGGAATAGAGTTGATTGTGAAGGTGGTCCAAATTTAGGAGCAGGTAAGTGTAAATGGGATAAAGCAACTGAAAAATGTATTAATAAATATGTTGGTTTTGATGAAACTGATAAACCTACTGAAACTGATGAGTCAGACGAATCAACTGAAGAAAGTGAAGACGTTAAAAAAAATATTTCAGAGGTATTACAATCCTGTATTAATAACGATGAATCTACATGTGTTACTCCATGTCAATGGTCTTCCGAAAAAAAAATATGTACTGTTCCATTTGTTAAATGTGCAGATATAGAAGAAAAAAATAAATGTTCTGGTACATGTGTATGGAGTGATACTGATGCCAGTTGCAAAGATAAAAGCTTAACTTGCAGTAATAGAAACCGAGATTCTTGTAATGGTACATGTGAATGGAAATTTTTTCATGAACCCCCCGAGACAAACAACAATGGGTCTTGTAGTTCCGATCGATATATGTTTATAGATAACTCACCAAAATCATTCGTTGATGGAAGCAAGGGAAAAGGTATGATACAATCTATTGGCTCTGATATGTTATCAATTACACCAGATAAAATATTCTATGCTGCTACAGGAAAATCTGTACCCGGAAGCTTTGAACACCAAAAATGTATTAACGTTAGTGAATTCAATATGAATGGAACTTTGCGTGGGTTTACATCTTCTATGTTTAATTTTAAAGCCAGAGAAAGCTATCTTCAAGAACTTAAAAAAATACTCAAAAAATATATAAATGGCGATTTTTCTTTGGGTATTGATTTAGTTCAAAATGTAACCAATGATTCCATATTATTTACCATACTTATTTACAAAATATACGATAATAATGATACTATATCAGATGATTTGAAAACATTTTCTGAAAAATTTTTCTCATCAGAACAAGATAAATTTCTGAGTGATTTATCACAGAATCTAATACAAAAAAAAATATATTTTATGCGAAAGGTTTTTAATGACCAGATGGTAATATTTAATAACATTAAGTGTAAAACAAATTGTCCAATTGAATCATTTTCTAATTATAAAGAAAATTCTAAATCGAATAATATTATCCGTAAAAACAACCGTACAAAATTAAGTAAAGGTTTGTGTGTGGCTTTATTTTTAATAATTATAGTCTTAGTTAATTATTTATTTTTCATTAATTGAGTGGTTAATTTAAAGGCTTGGATTTATATTAATTAATAAATGACTTCTATTAATTTATATATTATATATAACAATGACAACAGAATCTAATGTAAGAACACCTATAATAGATATGTTGAGTAAGATGGTTACAGATTTAGAAGAAACTACAAAACACGACCCTTCTACTTCAAAGGATCTTGCAAAACTTAAAATTGCTATGGAACAATACAAGAAAGATATTTTCACTTGTAATAACGATGCCAAATGTGAATCAATTGCAATGGGGAAATTATTTAGACAAATACCAATGATTCGAGATAGTATTTATCCGTGGAAAAATTATGATTGGAGTTACACCAACTATGTAAATAATAACTATTCTGCTGAGGCTACCGGTTCACTTGGAGGTAGTGGCAGTGATATGAATAAAAATATCAATATTTTTTGGAAATTATTTGACGCTTATTTTAAAGACCCTAATCCCGGTTCAGGTTCTGTTGCAGGGGGTGAAAACAGTTTAAGTGATTATCCAATCTATGGTTGTAATGACAATAAAAATGTTTGTCGTACAAGATATAATGTTAAATATGGAGTAAAACAGGAAATTCCAAATAATAGTACATTTCTACGTAGTAAATCATTAACTGGAGAAGGCTCTTCATCTTTTTTTCAACAAATTGGATATTGCGAGAGACCCGATATAAGTGACCGTTATAAGTGCGATAACTTAAATTTTAAATGGATCAATAGTCCAAGACAAAACCCAAGAAATCTTGATGAAATACCTTCGGGGAATTGTTATCAACCCAAATATATTTACCTTGATAATTCACCTGGATTGTCTACTTCACCCGGTGATAAACCACTGCCTGTTGGAACAAAAGTAAAATTAAAAGTTTCTTCGCCGAAGTTTAATGGCACAACCGCCACAATTACATCTAACTCAATCAATCATCCAGCTGATTCCTATCTAGTAGAATGTCATGATAAAGTTAAACGGACATATTCTTCCAAAAACTTACTTAATAAAGATAACGGATTACCTATAAGTAAAGATGAACCATTGTCAGTTAATTCAAAGGTAATACTTACTGGATTACCCGCCGTTTATGGTTTAAATAATACAACAGGTACAGTTAAAAAATATAATAAAGATGCTTCAGATGGAAATTATCGCGTGTTATGTCATGTTGATAATTCAACTCAAAAAGTTAGACCAAGTTCGATAGAAAGAAGTGGATTAAAGGGATTAGTACCTTCTATGATAGGAGATACACTTGCGTTTACTCCCGATAAAATGTTTAAAGCATTTATGGGTATGGATGTTCCTGGTGAAATGGATGTTCAAAGATGTTTATCACCAACTGAATTAATGTATAAATCCAGTGAAGCATTCACAAATATGAAACCAAAACAATTTTATTTAGTTAAATTTGTAACTTTATTATTAATTATAGTAATTATTTATTGTATCAATATTTTAGTGAAATAATTGTATGTACTTATATTGTTATATAAGTATTTATAAATTAATTTAATTGTATTATATATATAAATGCCTAACAAAAATTTATTAAAAGGTGATGTTTTACATGTGTTTATGAACAAAAACCATGAAGGTACACCAAGACAAGCACGCGTTAGAAGACCACATCTAAGTATTCCCGGTAGATATATTGTAGAATATTTAGATACAGGTGAAGAGGAACGAAATGTTTCATATAAGCGCTGCAAATATGCTTATTTAGGTAACAAAAATAGTGATAACTGGGATTTAATTTCAGAAGGTTCGGCAAAACATACTGTGATACTTGAAGGTGGTGGTAAATCATCGGATTATGAAAAATTAATGGAATGTGGTGAAGAAAACGATGAATGTGAAAATTTCAAAAAAAAAGTTGAAGAGCTATCTGAACCTTATGCAGCTGAAACTGGTGATAATAGTATACAAAATATAATTTCAGCCAAAATTACACAGGCTCTCGAGGTTAATGGTAGTTCGTGGAGATTTCATAATATTGCGGGTCTTGAAAGCATCGCACCCGAAGATAAGGACAAAAACTCAGACGATGAACTACAAAAATTTATTGACGTTAAACCAACCGATAAAGAATGGAATTCCCATTACAAATTATATCTGAAGACGAGGACCGATGGCGGGCCAAAATGGGAGAAGAACCCCCGCAAAGCCGGAGCTAATCTTGAAGAACACTCAATAGACCACGAATTTGGAACCGCGCCATTTAAAGTAAATAAGGATACAAAAACAGGAAAAATTATATTTGATATGGAGACTATTTATAATGGATATGAGCAGTTTAAAGAATTATTCGGTAAGTATCAAAATGATATTGATTTAAATATACTTGATCAAATAAAAGATTTCGAGACAGAAAAAAAACAAAATGCTCCAAAATATAAACTTAGTTATGATTTAAATACAGAAAAAAATAAAAAAGACTTATTTAAGATAAATGTAAATAACTATGATCTAAAAAAAGTATTATTACAGACAAATGCTATTGAATATTTTTTAAAAGAGGTCCATACGAATTATAAATTTCATGAAGATAAAAATAAATATTATGACGATAAAACAAGAAAAGATTTTATTAAAATAATTAGAGAATTGGTCAATACGAGATTGGATTATCTTAATATATACGTCAAAGCTAAAATAAAAGAGTTAGATCAAAAACGAAACAATTTCATTGATGAGGTAGATAAAGCATTAAAAAAACAAAGAGATACTGAAAGATATAAGTTTGAAAAAGATATTCACAATAAAGTAATTAAGCGTGTAAATAAAAGACTTAAAAATAATAATAACCATATTTTTCTTATTGAAACAAAGAATTTCATTTCTAAATTAGAGGAATTATACAAAGAACAAAAAAAAGATCAAAACGTGTTAATAGACGCTTTGGATAATACAAT
>MDTA01066447.1_pt1 | contig 12555 bp, 12 predicted proteins | sample 811151 | NCBI WGS metagenome assembly MDTA01 (sample SAMN05326648, study PRJNA326480) | marine metagenome | isolation source: seawater | place: Indian Ocean: South | collected 2010
ATATTGAATACGTTTTTACATACGAAGGAACTCATGATATGCATACTCTGATTGTAGGAGAGGATATTACAGGTATTCCTGCATTTGATTAATATATATTAGAGGAAAAAATGAAGCGACGTGATTTTATTAAAACAGGTGCAATTAGCATTGTTGCATCAAGTTCAATATTAACTCAATGTAATAATCCAATAAAAAAAATAAAAAATGATCCTATAGTACTTTCCACATGGGACCATGGAATACCTGCAAATAAAGCTGCAATGGATATTATTAATAATAATGGTTCTTCATTAGATGCTGTAGAAGCTGGAGTTAGAGTAACAGAAGCTGATCCGTCATCGCAATCTGTAGGTATTGGCGGTAGGCCAGATGCGGATGGTTATGTTACATTAGACGCCTGCATAATGGACTCATCTGGGAATGCAGGTTCAGTAGCATTTTTAAGAGATATTAAACATCCAATTTCAGTTGCAAGAAAAGTAATGGAAGAAACTGATCATGTAATGCTTGTTGGCGATGGGGCAAAAAAGTTTGCATTAATGAATGGTTTTAAAGAAGAAAATCTACTCACTGATAAATCTAGGGAAGAGTGGATGCAATGGAAAAAAGATAATAGTATCAAAGATTCTTGGGGTCCGAACGATGAACATGATACAATAAGTACCTTAGCTAGAGATAGTGATGGAAATTTAGCAGGCGCTTGTACGACTAGCGGCTTGGCTTATAAGCTTCATGGTCGCGTAGGGGATAGTCCAATTATTGGCGCTGGAATGTATGTGGATAATGAAATTGGTGCAGTTGGCGCGACAGGAAAAGGTGAAGAAGTAATAAAAACCTGTGGAAGTTTTTTAGTAGTTGAACTTATGAGACAGGGATATAACGCTATGGATGCTTGTGAGGAGGCAGTCAATAGAATTATTAGAAAACAATCAGGTAAGTCTGATTTTCAGATTGGTTACATTGCGTTAAGAAAAGATGGCCAAATTGGTTTTTCTGCTATACATGATGGTTTTCAATATGCTTTATATAAGAATAATAAAAATAAGCTATATGATGTAAAAGGTATTGGTTAATAGTGAATGTGATCTTTGAATCCATCACTAATAGGATTATACCTAAATCAAAAGAATCAACAAAAAAATACCGAAGTCGAATCGGGAAGTTTCAAGGATGGATTTCTATCATTGTAAATGGATTGATGTTTTTTTTGAAACTTTTGATTGGTTTGATTATTGGATCCATTTCTGTCATTGCTGATGCATTTCATACGTTAACTGACGTTATTTCAAGTGGGGTTGTTATATGGGGGTTTAATGAATCAGAAAAGCCTGCTGACAAAAACCATCCCTATGGACATGGACGTGCAGAATATGTAGCAACTTTAGTTATAGCAATTTTGCTAATAGTTGCAGGTATTGAGTTTATTGAGTCATCAATAGAACGTATAGTAAATCCTACTATAATCGAACCTGAATGGTGGATGATAATAAGCATTTTTATTACCATTTTTATTAAGATGATAGTTGCGCAATATGCTGAATATTTATCTTCTAAAATTGCCTCAGGGACTTTACATGCTGATGCTTGGCATCACCGAGCAGATGCGATTTCTTCATTTCTTGTAGCAACTGCTATGATATTAGGAAAGTATGGTTATTTTCAAGTTGATGGTTGGACTGGGTTAATAGTTGCTTTATTTATTATGTGGTCAGGGTTTGGTATAGCGAAGGAGGCTGTAGATGATCTTATAGGAAAGCCTCCTACGATTGAAGAAATAAATGATATTAGAAAAATATCTCTTAATGTTGAAGGCGTTATTGGTGTTCATGATATAGCTGTTCATAGTTATGGGAAAGATAAGTTTGCTAGTATTCATGTAGAAATTGATGAACAAGAAGACCAAATGGATGCGCATCTTATTTCAGAAAATGTTGAAAAAACATTAAATAAGAAATTAGGTGTTTCTCCAACAGTTCATGTGGACCCTATTTCAATTACAGACCCAAAAACAAAAAAAGTAAAAAAATATTTAATCGAAAATTATTCTGATCATGAGATTATTTCAAGTTTTCATGATATTCGAGTTGTAGATACAAATAAACACCATGTTATATTATTTGGCGTTGATGTTAAGCCAAATTTATCAAAATCAATTATTATCGAAACATGTGCTTTAATAGAAAAAGAGCTGCAATCAATTTTTACTGAATTTGATGTTGATATTACTGTTTCAGGAATTCATAATTATTCTTAATTATAATTACATTAATACCTGCAAATCATTTATTAATTGACCTGAATAATAATTATCTCTTCCATTTTCTTCTATAATGCAATCACCATCATTAGTAATATTTTTAAAAATTCCATAATGCAAAATATTATTTTTTTTAAAGGAAACTTTTTTATTGTGATGAATACAATATTTATTCCATTCTTGACTTATGTCAAAATTAATAAGGTCATATTCAAAACGTTGAAATAATAATTCCAAATTATTTAATATATTTGCTACCACTCTTTCACGTTGAGTATTTTGTCCTAATTCAATAAATAATGAGGATGCAACTTTTGTGAGATTTGAATCAATATCATCCTTGCTCTCATTTACATTAACACCAATTCCTATAATTATCCATTCAATATTGTTTTTCTGAATCTTCGTTTCACATAAAATCCCACCAATCTTTTTATTATTTAATACAATATCATTAGGCCATTTTAGCCCAGCATTAACATTCAATTCTTTTAAACCGTCTAGAATAGAAATACCAGTTATAATTGATAATAAACCTATTTTATCAATAGGTAATTCTTTTGGTTGATAGATTATAGAAAATGTGAGGCTTTTTCCAGGTTGCGATTTCCATTCATTTCCCTTTCTTCCTTTTCCAGAAATTTGATTATCTGTAATAATTAAAGTTCCAGATGGCATACCTTCATTAATTAATTCCCAAGCCTCATTATTTGTCGATTCTAATCGTGTATAATATTCAATATGCTTACCAATCGTATTGGTTTTTAAGTTGGCTTCAATAAGATTTGTAAATATCATATGTTTTGAAATAAAAAATGAATTTGTATTAAAGTAAGAAATAAACCCAAAAGTGATCCAACGCTAACTTGGAGGATGTCATGTGCTCTCAATACTACCCTTGAATAAGCAACTAATAATAAGATTATCAGCATTATAAATAGATACTCATTATAATGTATCCATAAAACACTTAATAAGCCTGACATCCCCATAGTATGTATAGAAATTTTCCAATATTGAGTTATCAATATTATAACTAATGTGTTTGTTATTGAGCAAAACATTAACCCTTTAACTAATAATCCAGCTTCTTGTATATGTAATATTGCATAACCAATAGTTGCAAAAAAGACACCTAAAAATAATGGCATAATTCTCTCTTCTCTTATGCTAGCATCTAGATCTGATATAACCCCCCGTTTTTGTAAATAAAATAAAGTAAGAATAGGTAACACATTAGAAAAAATGAAACAGGTTGTGAGAATACTAAATGAATGAGGATGATTTTCATTATTATCAAATATTATCAAAGTAAATACAAATAGTGAAAACACCATTGGATGAAAAATAATCGAAATAGTTTTTGCAAGTTTTACCAATGGGGTTTCAAATATTTGATTGATGTTCACCAAAAATATTTCTTAATTGATCAGATATTTCTCCAATTGTGCAATTTGATCTTACACATTCTATAATTGCTGGAATGATATTTTGAGAATCTTGAGCAATAGAATTCAAGGAATGTAACTTATCTTTTACCATCAGATTATCTCTTGATTTCTTAAAATCCTTTAATCTTTTTAATTGAATTGCAACTAAACTATCATCCATTTCCATTGGCTTATAATTATCTTTATTATCTGATTTATATTCATTTACTCCAACAATGATTTTATCCTTAGCGTCAATAGAGGATTGGTATTTTGATGCACTTTGAGAAATTTCATTTTGTATCCATCCAGATTCAATTCCTTCAATAACCCCTCCCATATTTTCTATAATTTTAATTATATCATATGCATCTTTTTCAATTGTATCTGTCATTTTTTCAATAACATAACTTCCTCCAAATGGATCTGGATGATTGGTTATCCCTGATTCATAAGCAATAATTTGTTGCGTGCGTAATGCTAGCTTAGCTGACTCATCTGTTGGCAATGATAACGCTTCATCGCGACTATTTGTATGTAATGATTGTGCGCCACCTAGTATTGCTGAAAGAGCCTGAATAGTAGTTCTAACAATATTATTATCTATTTCTTGCGCAGATAGCGTTGAACCTCCAGTTTGGACATGAAAACGGCATTTCAGCGCCTTCTCATTGGTAACATTAAATTTACTTTTCATTATTTTTGCCCACATTCTTCTAGCAGCTCTAAATTTTGCTACTTCAACCAACAAATCATTATGTGCATTAAAGAAAAATGAAATTCTACTAGCAAATTTATCTGGGTCTAGTCCTCTTTTAATTGCATCTGATACATAAGTTATTCCATTTGCAATTGTAAAAGCCAACTCTTGAGTTGCTGTAGACCCAGCTTCTCTTATATGATATCCTGATATAGAAATAGGATTCCATTTTGGTGTGTGTGTATTTGAAAACTCTAATATGTCTGTTGCTAAGCGCATTGATGGTTGAGGAGGAAAAATATATGTGCCCCTAGCAATATATTCTTTTAAAATATCATTTTGTATTGTGCCAGTTAGTTTATTTGCAGAAACACCTTGGTTTTCTGCCGCAACTATGTACAATGCGTATAAGATTGGTGCTGTTGCATTGATTGTCATAGAGGTTGACACTGCATCCAATTTTATATTATCAAATAATATATTCATATCTTCTATAGTAGAAATTGGCACACCAACTTTTCCCACCTCTCCTTTTGCTAATTCATGATCAGAATCATATCCGATCTGAGTTGGAAGATCAAAAGCAACAGAAAGACCGGTGACACCCTGATCTAATAGGTATTTGAATCTTTTATTTGATTCTTCCGCAGAGGAAAAACCTGCATATTGTCTCATAGACCACAATCTTTTTTTATACATTTCAGAATAAATACCGCGAGTAAAAGGAAATTTTCCTGGTTTTTCACTCATTATATTTTCCGTTCTTTTTTGATTGTTTGGTAAGCGTTGTTTACAGCTTTGAATTTATCTTCAGCAATACGTTGTAAATCATCTCCAAGATGCGATACTTTATCAGGATGATATTTATTTGCCATTTTACGGTATCCTTTTTTTAATTCATCATTATTACATGATGGGTCAATCTCCAATATTTTATAGGCAAAACTATTATCTTTTATAAACATTGCTTTAATACTTTCATAATCTTTCTGATTAATATTTAAGTATCCTGCAATAGTGCGAATTACTTTTATTTCACTATCGTCAATATGTTTATCTGCAAATGCTAATCCAAATAAGATATGAATTAATTCTATTCTACTGGGGTGATCCATTGATCTTTGAATTTGTTTGCATACATCCTTTAAAGGGTAATCCTGTTTTAAAATATCCTTAAAAAGAATCATGAAATATTGTACATCAGAAGATTTCAGTTCTTTACCTAGGAAATCTTTTATGAAAGTCAGTTCTGAGCGCAATAGTTTTTTATCTGCTTTCATTACTTTTGCAAATAATACCATCAATGACACAATAAAATCGCCTGATTGTGTTTTGGATTTACTATAGTGTCCTTTATAATCTTTTAGTGTACTATCACCAGACATGGATGCCCAAGCATAGCCAAGGATACCGCCAATTGGACCTCCTAGAACCCAACCTAAACCACCCCAAAACAGTTTTTTATTTAATGACATATCTAAATTTATTTATATCAATTACTTCATGTTATGGTTGAAAACTACACAGTATCATAATGGTGAAAAAGTTATATTCAACCATGAACATTTCAATAAAGACGAAGCTCGCATTATTTTTTAATAATTTATTGTATAAATCTGTTGAGCATTCAACATTAGGGCTTAATGATGAAGCTACAACTATTTCACGTATCTTATTTGTTCTTCCAGAAGAAGCTAATTATTCCCGTGTAGTAAGAATATTTTTACAATCTATTTATAATGCTATGGGCCCAAACTCATCAATTACAATTGAATACGCATTATCAAAAAACTGTTTAATGGATTATGATGGTTTGATAAATAATCCTCTAATATTATTTACGGATGATGATCAGAATTATTGGGGATTACCAAATAATCAAATCATAAATAAATATAAAGGATTAGATTTTCATGCAGTAATAGATCTAAATCCTGAATTCAATCCCTTTGTTACAATTTTAATAAGTCATCTAAAATCAAATATTAAAATTGGTTATTATTCTACATATGCAGAAAAATATTATAATATACTCATTGAAAGAAAAGAAACGGACTTTCTTGAAAAAGGGAATAGGTATATTCTTCAGCTATTAGGCTTAAATTAAAAAAATAAATTCTGTAACAAATTAATTGCCACCATATACGTCTCCGTTTAACTTAACCGCCGATTTTAATAGATATTATTTATGTTAGAAGAAGGAATAATCTGTCCAAATTGTGGTGCCAACATTGAAGAAATGGATCTTCATGAAAAGCTTGCGTGCCCACATTGTAAAAAAGATCTAAAAGATAGGAACTATCTTGATTTTCTTGAATATCTTATGGCGAATGGTATTGTAGAAAATTTAGACTTTTTTGATGCATCAGTATATAGTGAAGATATTGAAAGATTTGATCCGGAGGATGAAGATGATGTAGATGTCACTGAACATGAAAAAAGAAAAGAAGTTTTTAATCTATACGAAAATGAGATGGTTCAGCAGCAGGAGGAGGAAGAGGAAGTGAATTATAAAGATTTTGAAGGCCTTGATGAGGACTGGGAAGACTTTAACAGTACTTGATTTATTTAAAGAGGAATTAATATGGAAGAAAATAAAAAAGTTCAACAAATTAATATTGAGTTAGATGAAAAAGTGAGCGGGGGTGAATATGCAAACTTTGTTGTGGTAACTCATTCGCCAGCAGAAGTTGTGATGGATTTCACAAGATTATTACCAGGAGTTGCAAAAGCAAAAGTTCATTCTAGAATAATTATGGCTCCGCCTCATGCGAAAGCATATTTAATGGCTTTGACTGATAATATAAAGAAATTTGAGTCTAAATATGGTGAGATTAAAACGCCGGGTCAGGAAGGATTTACAGAATTTGGCGTTAAGCCTCCAGAAGATGTTCTCCCAAATTAATATTTATTCATATTGAATCCAGGTACGTCCTCTTTTTATTTCACGCATTTTTATTAAAACCCAAATTGTGATAAATAACCAGGCTATACTATAGCCATATAATCCACCAAATAGCACATCACCTGGATAATGAACTCCTACATAGACTCTGCTAATAGACACACTTATAGCTAAAAATAATAGAACCTTCTTCCATCGATTATAGAAGTAAGCTAATATAGTCGTTGCACAAAATATATTTGCAGCATGCGCAGATACAAATCCATATTTTCCGCCCTTACCAATCAATAGGTTTATTGTATCGCCTAACGCATGAGAAGGTCGTAAACGAGCAATAGCTGGTTTAATCATTTCTACAACAGTTATATCAGATATTCCTGTAGCAATCAGTGTTATCCCAATAGCTATACGCGCTCGTTTTCCACCTCTATAAATTAAAATCAGAATAAAAATTATGGCAGGGATTGCCCATAAATCTTCATTTGTTATAGTAACAAAAAAAAGATCAAATATAGGATTAGAAAGATAATCGTTTATTAAGTATAATATTTTTCGATCTATATTATCTAATAAATCAATCATCAGCAGTTATGAATAATAATTAATCGTTTTCTAAGTTCCTTAAGTGTTCTTTTCCATGATCATCAAAGTAAAGATTAACAAATTGATTTAATAGTTTGTTTACTTCTTTAGGTCTTGAATTATCAACATTTTGTTTGCATTTCATTGTTGCAACAATTATCTGTTGTAGTACAAGAGTTTGATCTACATACAATTGTCTTCCATCTTCATTTTTCTTTTTGGGCTTAATTCTTTGAGCAAGAAAATAATCTGCTACCATAGACTGAATTAATGTTGCATGCTCTTCCTTGGTATTTACCCATCTAGTCAATTGATTCATATTTTGTGCATTTCTTTCACTTTGAGATAATTGTTCAATTTGATTCATTGCTTTTTCAATTGTAGCTACATGCTCTTTTAAGAGAACAATGCGAACTGCATCATCATATATGCCACACGGTACTTGACAATGACCAAACAAATTGTTTGAAGAATTAATAATAACTATGACAGCTAAATAAATGATATACTTGAACTTCATAAAGTTTTTGCTCCTTAATATTTACGAATTAATAGTTTAAAATTATTATTTAAATTAAAGTTTTAGCCTTAAATCAGGCTTAGAATTAGAATTTTGCTTGAAGTCGAAATACAATAACTCTTCCTAATTCAGGGCCACCTTGTATCTCAGTATGCATGTGATCAAACATATTATTTAACGTTAACATTGCTGATAAATTATCATTGATATCATAATCCATATGTAAATCAAAAATATTATAAGAATCTATTACACCATAGTATATACCAGATGACCATTGAAAACCATCTACATGACGAAAATTCAATGAAAATGAATATGGTTTATCTTGCGGATCATATTGAAGCTTAAACCCACCTTTATGCTTTGGGGCGTTAATAGGGTCCTTTGCATTTGTTAAAGGATTCAAAAAGTCAGTTATGCTTAAAAAAGAATAATTCATATCAAAAGATAAATTTCGTGTTATAAAATATGTGATACTTGCATCAATTCCACTAACATCAACCTCACCATAATTTAAATATCCTACTACCACTGGAGGCGCGAGACCTTTTATAGTATCCATTGCAGCAACACCTTCAATATTATCTCTCCATTTATTAAAGGATTCATCATAATCTTCCGCATCAGCAATTATATTATTATCAGCAACGTTTACAACATCATTAGTTATTCCATCTCCATTCCAATCTGTTTCCAGAACTGATTTGTTTATTATAATAGGTGTGATAAACGTTGGACGACTAATAAAATTAGCAAAATGGTTTGTGAAGATATCAAGGGTTCCAAACATTCTTTGATTGATTCTTCCTTTCCATCCAAACTCCCAAGTATCAATAATTTCTGCATCAATTTCAGGAAGATCATCTGTAATATAATTATAAAACCCATCAATTTTTGGATCAACGGATGGATAAAAAAGTATATACTTTGATGTATCCATAGGTTCATAGTTAAATGTTGTAGTATTAAAGAAGAAAGGTTGCCCTTCATCGTTTCTTGGATAAACATATCCTCCATCTGCTCCACGTGCATATACTTTAAATATGGCTACTCGTGTTACAAATATATTGAGAAAAAGCGCCTGGTTTGTAGGCGTGTTAAATGCTTTTGCCCATGTTAAGCGGAATGTTTGATTTTCTTTTGGACGGTATATTAATCCTACCTTTGGTGAAACTTGTAAACCTTCATTCTTATCAAAATTAAATTCCCAGTTTTGAACATTGACCTTTCTTCCTTCTTCATTATTAAACTGCACCATGTCTGTTAGTCGATCATGAACATCCCATCTTGTTGCCTGAACAAGTTCAAATTTACTTGAAAGTTTCCAGTTGATTTGATAATAGGCGCCTAACTCATTTACTATACGGCGATTATTTTCGGCGCTTTCATCAATACCTTCATCAATTAGACCATCTCCATCATTATCAATCCCATCTTTTATCGCATACATTACATTATCAATCGGTATTCCATTTTCATCGGTTTCAATTGTAGCCCAAGTAGTATATTGTTCACCAGCATCATACCAAGTATTATCATTTAGGTCATAAAATGAGTCTGGTGACCCAGCCTCTCCATTACCATTATTATCTCTTTTATCATGTAAATTATTATCGCGTAAAATAGTACCTCTTGTATCAGGCATTGTCATAAAATAATCAATACCCCAAACGAACCTCATATCCCCATCTAAAAACTCATTTACTTGCTGTAATTGGCTACTAAACTTTTTAGAACGATCATAAATAGTTCCACCTGTTGCTAAATTGCGAGTAGGAGAGAATGCAAGTGGGAACCTTGGATCGTAATCACCTGAATAACTTGAATTTAAGTAACTTTGGAAAAACCAGTTTTTATATACCATTCTTCCATGAACATATCGATATACCCATCCATCAGCCAAATATCTTGCAATACCAGTAATATTAATATTTCTTGCTTTTGCATACCCATGTGAAACACTCAAAGTTAAATCGGGATTTATCTCCCAATCTGCACGAACATCATAGCGGTAATTTTCAACTCGAAAATCTGGATAATCATCAATCCCATCTTCATTCGCATCTTTTATAATAGTTGAAAGACCTCCATAATTCATCTTGAAGTCACCTTCTCCATCATATACGCCATCGCCATTAGTATCAAAAATTAATTTTCCATCTTTCGTATACTTGAATTCTCCTAATCCAACATCAGGAAGGGTACTTCCTATCCGATCAGTCCAAGACGTCCCAATCTCATCTAATTCATCGATTTCACCATCTCCATCATTATCTACTCCATCATACCATCGTTCAGCAGCATCATCAATGCCTGAATCAATTTTTTCATCTATCAAACCGTCATTATTATTATCAATACCATCTGCATATTTTTTCCCAAGCTTTTCTTGCGTAACAAACCATAATATCATTCCATTTGGTAGTACGTAGCGATGAAAAGGGTCGCTGGCAGCCATATCAATCATTTCCTGAGTGATTTCAGGTGATCCTACTTCTCCATCTCGAATAAAATTTTCATTATCGATATTATCTGCAAATCTTCTTCCAACCCAATATGCTTCAGACCCTTCCCATACGCCTAGCATTTCTTCTGTAAACTCTGGGCCTGATTCTCCAAGTGTGCCACCATCATCAATTCCATTATTTGTTAGTCTTGGACGGCCAATAAACGCTGGGTCATGTCCTTCAAATTCATCTGGATTATAATGATGCCAGTCTTCACCACGAAAAACTACACCAGAAACTTTAAATCCAAATTTTCCTAGTTTTCTTCCACCAATATTAAGATTCTCAAAAGTAGATGCATGACGCATAGTAAACTTTTGCATTGGGTCAGAATTTGTCTGAGATAATAAACCACCTTGTATATTTACACTAGTAGCATTGCCATCTAGGGGGGAACTTGTTATTATATTCAAAACACCTGTATATGCATTTGGCCCATACAGAGCAGATGAGGGACCTAATACAACTTCAATTTGTTTTACATCTTCAAATGATACAGGAATTACATTATACGCAATTAATCTTAAGGATGGGACATTTGCCATTCTTCCATCAGTGAGCGTTAGCAGCCTTGAACTAAATGAAGTATTAAACCCTCTTGCACTTAAATTATAACTATCAATTCCTGATTGTGTAAACTCTACCCCTTTTACTGCTTTCATATAATCACCAAGATTTGTATTGCTTTCTCTACGAATATCTTTTTCTGTAATAACACTAATAGCAGCAGGGGCATCTTCAACACGCTCCCGTTTCCTTGATGCAGTAACAACATACGTCTGCATTTGAATTGTTTCGCTTGCAAGAGAAACATCAACGATCAATTCTTCATCTGCATTTACAGTAATGGACTGTTCTTTAACTTCGTAACCAATATATGTGATTTTTAAAAGATGTTCTCCTGCAGGTACACTAGATATCCGATATTCACCTTCCATATCTGTGGCTGCGCCCATAGTTGTTCCATCAATAATAATGTTTGCACCAATAAGGGGGTCACCATTATCAAGATCTGTAACAGTACCTTTAATTGATCCAGATTGCGCAAAGACCGCTGAAGTTAATAGTAAAGAAAGTACAAGATTATATTTCATATGCTCACCTATAAAAACAAACAGCCCTAATCCATAGGGTTAGAGCTGTTTGTTTATTTTTTTCAACTAATGAAAGTAATAAATTATTTCATTAATGTCATTTTCTTCGTTGCATTGTATTTACCCGCTTCTACGCGATAAATATACATACCGCTGGAAAGCATGTTTCCACTGACATCACGACCGTTAAAAGTCACACTATGACGACCAGCATTCAAATTTCCAGAGTATACAGTTGCAACTTGCTGACCCATAATATTCCATACAGTTAACTCAGTATATGCATCTTCAGGAAGATCAATAGAAATCTGAGTAGTAGGGTTAAATGGATTTGGATAGTTGTCGTATAATGCAAATTTTTCTGGAATCATTGATTCTTCAGATTCTACACCAACGCCACCAACATTTGCGAACACAGGGTTCACACGTTGTGTGGAAAAGTCAGGAATACAATTGTTTCCAACTTGCATAACCAACCGACCATTTTGTGATGGCATTCCATCACCCATATAAAAATCATCTACGTAAAAAGAACCATGATCATCATTAGATGG
>MDTA01049893.1_pt1 | contig 12552 bp, 11 predicted proteins | sample 811151 | NCBI WGS metagenome assembly MDTA01 (sample SAMN05326648, study PRJNA326480) | marine metagenome | isolation source: seawater | place: Indian Ocean: South | collected 2010
GCGGGGCCGATCCTGGGCTCTGGAGTTCCTTTCACAAGTGTGATCTTCTGGAACTTCCTCCCCGTTACGCTGGGCAACATCGTGGGCGGCATGGTGTTCATCGGCATGCTCTTCTACAGCACCCACCGCACACAGATCAGCAATGTTCTGCCGAACGAGCACGATGAAAAACTGGAGCGTGAACTGGCTGCTGAGCTTGGCGCCCGCTGATCGATTCCCGTGTCAAAACCCGTGAATGAAGCCGCTCTCTGGGAGCGGCTTTCCCAATCACGCAGGGCTCCGCTTGAGCCTGAGTGGCTGGGGGAGGTTTACTCCCCCAGCTTTTCTGTTGAGTTGCGCCGGGCCATCTGCGAGAAGCTGGGGATGCTCGCCGAGCAGGGCTGGCCACTGATCGAGCAGTTGATTGCGATCCATGGTTCTCTGCCCGATCTGGTCATGGCGGCGGGACTCTGTCACCAACCCGTTGCAAGGGACTGGTTGCTCGAGCAGCTCCACCAGACCTCCGAACTGGATGAAACCAACCTATGCATTCTTGAAGCCCTCTCCTGCTGGGGTGCCGAAGTGCCGGAAAGCGTCGTGCACGACTGTCTGCATCATCCAGGTCAGCACCATCGGCTTGCAGGGTTGCAATTGCTCGGCTTTCGCTCTCACAACCTCAGCGACGAGGAACTGCTGACCTTCTGCTCGGAAGCGCTCAATGATTTCCGGGATCCGGTGGTGATCTCTGCGATCCGCGTGCTTCAGCGCCGTGATGGTCTCAGGATCAGCGAGGAACTGGCGGATCTCTGCCGTCACGGATCAGATGGTGTTGCGGCTGCGGCATTCAGAGCGCTTGGCTGCATTGCCACACCGATCAGCCAACGCTGCCTTCTGGAACTCAGTGAAAGCCTGAGCGATTCTGCTCGCAGACAACTTGCCTGCCAGCAACTGGAGCAACAGTTCCGATCCTGAGACATAAAAAAGCCCGGCAGGGCCGGGCAGAAGCAACTCTGCGTCCATCACCCGATGGACCACTCAAGAACTCACCACTTTTTGTAAGGGAGAAATTTTCCACACATGGTGATTTGCACACGATCACCTTTGGGATCCTCAACCTTGTCCACGTCAAGAGTGAAGTCGATGGCACTCATGATTCCGTCGCCGAATTTCTCCTGAATCACATCCTTGAGAGGCATTCCGTAGACCTGCATGATCTCGTAGAAGCGATAGATCAGAGGGTCGGTAGGAATCACAGGTTCGAGGCTGCCCTTGGTCGGGAACTCCTGAATGGCAGCGGTAATCGCCGGATCGAGCGACAGCAGTGATGACAGTTTTTCAGCTTCTTCAGCCGAAGCGGTGGCTTGACCGTAGAAGAGAGAGGCTATCCAGACCTCATCAAGGCCGAGAGCGGCTTCAAGATCAGCGAAACTCATTCCTTTCGCTTTCTTGGCAGCCATTAAAGATGCCGTCAGAGTGCTTTGAGAGGGAGCTGCCAATGTTGGAGTGGACATGGGTGAAACAGTCATGGCTTAAGTCCATGTGCGGGAAAACACTGTCGCGGCTGGCGTCAAAGAAAAGCAACAAAGGCGACCAAAATCAAAATCCAATTCGGACGCATTGAACACATCATCAGGCCATCAAGACTGCTGTATTGGAGTGATTGAGCATTTCTCTGATGAGCAATCTCTTTCGATCACTCACCTCCCTCCTGAGCAGCCAGCAGCTTGATGCCAGCGGCGCCACAAGTCTCGTGCTCGAACGCCTGTATTACGCCGATGGTCGCCACAATCCGAGCCATCCTCGACACGGCAGCTTTGACGGCCTGTCCCTGCTTGAGTGAATCGATCGGTAACAACCGCTACCCCTGAGGGTCGCCTTGCTACAGAACACTGCTGGAAACGTGGGCAGAGCGCGTGGCAAGCACTGTGATCAGCGGTCGCGAACGCTTCAAGCAGCACCTGCGCAAGGTGGGAAGCGGTGAACACACCAGCAAGGGACTGAGCCGTGAAGAAGCTGCCGATGCCCTGGTGCTGATGCTCGAGCAGGAAGCAACTCCTGCTCAAATCGGTGCGTTTCTGATCGCCCACCGCATCAGGCGGCCTGAGCCTCAGGAGCTCACCGGCATGCTCGACACATACCGCTCCTTGGGGCCGGTGCTGCACAGCCCAGCTGAGCAGCTTCCACCCCTGTGTTTTGGCATGCCGTTTGACGGGCGGACCCGCACGGCCCCGATCTATCCGCTCGCCTGTCTGGTGCTGCTGGCCTGCGGACAACCTGTTGTCCTGCAGGGCGGCGACCGGATGCCGATCAAATACGGCATCACGGCGATTGACCTCTTTCGCCTTCTGGATCTGAATCTGGGCGGCCTGCCGATCGACACCGTCCAGGAGGGGTTCAATACCCATGGTTTTGCACTGATTCACCAGCCCGATCACTTCTCCATTGCCGAAACACTGATCGATTACCGAGAGCAGCTGGGGAAGCGCCCTCCTGTGGCCAGCCTGGAACTGCTGTGGACAGCCCACGAAGGGGCTCATCTGTTGGTGAGCGGTTTCGTGCACCCTCCCACCGAGAGTCGGGCCTGGGAAGCGCTCAGGCTTGCCGGGGAAACCGATGTGCTGACGGTGAAAGGACTCGAGGGGGGCACTGACCTGCCGATCGGACGCGCCTGCATCACAGCTCGTGTCCGCAACGGTGAGGCGGAACGACTGATCCTCCACCCCCGCGATCATGGATGCCATGACGCAGACGTTGAGTGGTCATCAGAGGACACCTGGCGGACCCAGGCTTATGAAGCACTCAGCAATCGCGGCCCCCTGAGTGATGCCCTGCGCTGGAATGCAGGTGCCTATCTCTGGTTCGCAGGTCTCTGTGACAGCCTTGATTCAGGCATCGAACTGGCCACAGCGACGCTGGAGGACGGGCAGGCGCTGGCAAAGCTTGATCAGCTGCGCAGCTTGCAGAGAGCTTTGTGCATTCGGTAGCGCTCAAAGCGCACCCCGGCGATCAGGATCGTTTCTGGGGCCACCACCCTCCAGCCCTGGCGCTCAAGCAACGGTCGACTGAACTGGCTGGCTTCCGTGCGCAGCCGCGCGATGCCTTCAGCCAGCGCATCGGCTTCGATCCGCGCCAACAGCGCCTTGCCATGGCCCTGGCGTGCTGCCTTGCCTCTGCAATACAGCAGAGCCAGACGGTCTTCGGGATGACGGATGGCGAAAGCGGCATCCCCTCCACTGATCCAACCGGATCCTTCCGCAAAGGTCCGGTCCAGCACACCAGGCAACCAGGCCAGCGACTGCCAGACCTGCACCTGCTGCTCTGAATAGAGCCTGGGAGCCTGACTCTCGATCGCATCGGCATAGATCTGCCGGAGCAGAGGTTCATCAGCTGGCTCGATCGGACGGAGGACCATGGCGATGCCTATGGGAATGTGAGGGTCAACCGCTTGCCGGCTGCCTTGCAGCGACCTCGTATCCCCACTCTGCTCAGCGCTTTTCTAACGCTGCTCAATGACCGGCTGAGTGAAAGCATCGTCTTTCCACTGCTGCCGTTTCTGCTGGCGAGTTTCAACGCCGATGGGCGCACCTTGGGTTTCCTGGCTGGCAGCTACGCCCTGGCCCAGTTTGCCGCCACACCTCTGATCGGTGCGCTGAGCGATCGCTACGGCCGTCGACCCGTGATCGCCATCTGCGTGGCAGGCTCCGTTGTTGGACTGGGGCTGTTCGCGATCACGGTGAGCCTCGACTGGCCGAAAGGTGCCACGCTGCCTCTGCTGCTGCTCTTCGGTGCACGTCTGATCGATGGCTTCAGCGGCGGCACCGCAGCGACAGCGGGAGCCGTCCTGGCAGACATCACACCTGAGGAGCAACGGGCCCGTGCCTTCGGTCTGATCGGCGTGGCCTTCGGTCTTGGCTTCATCATCGGTCCCTTCGTCGGTGGACTGCTCTCTCGCATCAACGTGACGGTGCCGATCTGGGTGGCCACGGGCTTTGCACTGGTGAACCTGTTGGTGGTGCTGGGGCTGCTGCCGGAAACCCATCCGCGTGATGCCCGTCAGGCCATGCCGCGCAAACGCGACCTCAACCCCTTCGCTCAGATTGCGAAGGTGATGGGCAACCCCGCAGTCGGACGGCTCTGTCTGAGCTTCTTCCTCTTTTTCCTCGCGTTCAACGGCTTCACCGCAATCCTGGTGCTGTACTTCAAACAGCGCTTCAACTGGGGACCCGAACTCGCCACCACCGCCTTCCTGATCGTTGGGGTGGTGGCCACCGTCGTGCAGGGGGGCCTGATCGGTCCGCTGGTCAAACGACTCGGCGAATGGCGCCTGACACTGATCGGCCTGGGACTGGTGATCTGTGGTTGCATGCTGATCCCCTCGACAGCTCCGCAACAGGCCCAGGCAGGCGTCTTCAGCGCGGTGGCGATCCTGGCGTGCGGCACCGGCTTGGTGACCCCAAGCCTGCGCAGCCTGGTCTCAAGGCGCCTCGATTCCGAGGGCCAGGGCACCGCACTGGGAAGCCTTCAGGCCCTGCAGAGCCTGGGGAGCTTTCTGGGGCCACCCGTGGCAGGACTCAGCTACGACCTTCTGGGACAGATCAGTCCGTTTGTGGGTAGTGCAGGGGTGCTGATCATGGTGATGCTCCTGGTGGGAGGCAGTCCGCTGCCCTCCGCCAGCGAATGACGACCTGTGGCTGAGAAGACTGACCGAGACGGTCTGACCTCAGTGCGATTGCTACCTTGCGCGAACCGGTTCATGCTGCGCAGGTCACCCGATGAGTGACGAAGTTCTCGCCACCGATCTCTACATCAATCGGGAACTCAGCTGGATCGCCTTCAACGAACGGGTGCTGATCCAGGCACTGGATGAACGCACTCCGCTGCTGGAACAGGCGAAGTTCAGCGCCATCTTCAGCAACAACCTCGATGAGTTCTTCATGGTGCGCGTGGCCTCCCTCAAGGCACAGGTTGAGGCAGGAATCGAGAAACGCAGCGAGGACGGTCGCACCCCCCTGGAGCAGCTCCAAGCAATCCGGGAGCACATCACCCCACTGCTTGATCAACAACAGGAGCATTACCGCTCCCAGCTGAAGTGCCAGCTCCATGGCCATGGAGCGCACCTGCTCGACTATGAGCAGCTCAACGAACGTCAGCGACTCTGGGTCGACAACTACTTCCAGACGGCGATTTTTCCTGTGCTAACGCCGCTGGCGGTCGATCCGGCACACCCCTTTCCATTCGTGAGCAACCTCAGCCTCAATGTGGCGGCACTGATTCACGACCCTGAAACGGGCCAGCGCTTGCTCGCCAGGGTGAAGGTTCCTCAGACGATTCTGCCCCGATTCGTGGCAATTCCCATCGATCTGGCAAGTGACGCATCAGTTCCTGTTCACACCGCCGTTCCTCTGGAACAGGTGGTGGCATTCAACCTCAGCCTGCTCTTCCCGGGCATGAGCATCGAAGGGCACTATTTCTTCCGGGTGACCCGTGATGCTGACCTGGAACTGCGCGATCTGGAAGCCGACGATCTGATGATCGCCATCGAACAGGGTCTGCGCAAACGCCGCATGGGTGGTGAGGTCGTTCGTCTTGAGGTGGCCAATGAAATGCCCCAGGACGTCGTTGAGATGCTGATGGACGGCATGTCCGTTGAGGAGGCTGACCTGTATCGCGTTGACGGTCCGCTCGGACTCGACGATCTGTTCGGGCTGATGGGAATTCCTCTGCCGAACCTCAAGAACGACTCCCACTCGGGACTGACCCCGAAGGTGCTGGGCCGCGCCCAGCGCAACATGCTCGAAGACGGCTCCATCAAAGAAGAGGAGTTCGAGAGCATCTTTTCGGTCGTGCGCCGCAGAGATGTGCTGCTGCATCATCCCTACGACCTGTTCTCCACCACCGTGGAGGAGTTCATCAATCAGGCCGCGGATGATCCGCTGGTGATGGGGATCAAGATGACTCTGTATCGCACCTCGAAGGATTCACCGATCATCGCTGCCCTGATCCGCGCCGCTGAAAACGGCAAACAGGTGATGGCACTGGTGGAGCTGAAGGCACGCTTCGATGAGGACAACAACATCCAGTGGGCCAAACACCTGGAGAGCTCCGGAGTGCATGTCGTCTACGGGGTGCTGGGGCTCAAGACCCACACCAAGATCGTGCTGGTGGTTCGCAAAGAGAAGGAACGTCTACGCAGTTATGTGCACATCGGAACAGGCAACTACAACTCCAAGACATCACGCCTGTACACCGACCTGGGTCTGCTCTCAGCGCGACCGGAACTGGGACAGGATCTGGTCGAGTTGTTCAACTACCTGACGGGATTCTCGAAGCAGCAGGAATTCCGCAAATTGCTGGTGGCTCCGGTGTCCCTGCGCAAAGGCATGGAGAACCTCATCCGCAGAGAGATCGAGCATGCGAAGCAGGGCCATGGAGGCCACATCCGCGCCAAGATGAATTCACTGGTGGATCCCGGCATCATCGCTCTGCTGTATGAGGCATCCCAGGCAGGGGTGACAATCGAACTGATCGTTCGCGGCATGTGCTGCCTCTATCCCGGACGAGAAGGTGTGAGCGAGACCATCAGCGTCGTCAGCATCATCGGCCGTTTTCTGGAACACTCCCGAGTGTTCTGGTTCGGGAATCATGGCGATCCCGAGGTTTATATCGGCAGTGCAGATTGGATGCCCAGAAACCTCGACAGGCGAGTCGAAGCCGTCACGCCCGTTGAAGAACCCGCGCTCAGGGAGCAGCTGGAACGGCTCTTGCAACTGTATCTGGATGACAACCGCGGCTCCTTCGATATGCAGACCGATGGATCATTCAGTCAACGTCATCCCGAAGGTGACGAATGCAATTCGCAGCTGCACCTGATTGACACCTGGAAAAAAGGCCTTCCAGGCAGGAACTGAACTGGATCAAACCCGTGTTCATCGATACCGCAGGACCACTCCTTTTGTCTTTATTTCACATTCGATCCATGAGACTTAATACTGATTCGCAGGTTTGGAAAAACTTCCGATTCATTCAGTCCACTCACTGGCACGAGTGCTAAATTTCGCCCAAATCTAATTTCAGGAGGCCAGGGTGATGGGGATCCCTCTGGAATCTGACGGAGTGACTGATAAGGTCTCTTCCGCGGAACCTGTGTTGCCGACCACCGGTCGACGTGACAGTGTTGCTCGTTCAAGAACCAGTGCCAATCGGTCCGCCCGACAGAGCGGTCGTCTGGCAACCGATTCCATCGGCTACTACCTGAGCAGCATTGGTCGGGTGCCACTGCTCACCGCCGCAGAAGAGATCGAACTCGCCCATCACGTCCAGGCGATGAAGGAACTCCTCGAGGTCGCCGAGGAGGAGCGCACACCTCGGCAACGCCACCGGATTCGCATGGGCAAGCGCGCCCGCGATCGCATGATGGCGGCCAATCTGCGTCTGGTCGTCAGTGTTGCCAAGAAATACCAGAACCAGGGCCTGGAACTGCTCGACCTCGTGCAGGAGGGCGCCATCGGTCTTGAACGGGCCGTTGACAAGTTCGACCCTGCAATGGGCTACAAATTTTCAACCTATGCCTATTGGTGGATTCGTCAGGGAATGACCCGGGCCATCGACAACAGCGCCCGCACGATTCGCCTGCCGATTCACATCAGCGAAAAACTCTCCAAGATGCGCCGCATCACCCGGGAGCTGTCCCACCGATTCGGGCGGCAGCCGAATCGCCTCGAACTGGCCAACGCCATGGGAATCGAACCGCGTGACCTTGAGGATCTGATCTCGCAGAGCGCCCCATGCGCCTCACTCGACGCCCATGCCCGCGGCGAAGAGGACCGCAGCACCCTGGGAGAACTGATTCCTGACCCCAATGGTGCTGAACCGATGGAGGGCATGGACCGCAGCATCCAGAAGGAACACCTGGGTGGTTGGCTCTCGCAACTGAATGAGCGGGAGCAGAAAATTCTCAAACTGCGCTTTGGTCTGGATGGAGCCGAACCGCTGACCCTGGCGGAGATCGGGCGACAGATCAATGTCTCCCGGGAACGGGTCCGGCAACTGGAGGCCAAGGCCATCCTGAAGCTGCGCGTCATGACCAACCATCAGCAGGCGGCCTGACCCGTTGCTCCTGTCCCTGCTGATCATCGGCACCTGGATGCTTCTGGTGCTGAGTGCAGCCGTCGCCTGCAGGCAGCAGTGGCCGAACCGGCGGGAACTCAGTCGCAAGATCATGCACATCGGCACCGGACCGGTGGTGCTGCTGGCCTGGTGGCGCGCCATTCCGGCATCGATCGCGATTCCAGTGGCTGTTGTGGTCACAGTCATCACCGCTGCGAATCATCGATGGCGGGTGCTCCCTGCCATCGAAGATGTCGACCGCAACAGCTACGGAACTGTGGCGTATGGATTTGCGATCACGCTGTTGCTCATTCTCTTCTGGCCCGATCAAGCCATGGCGGTGTGTGCCGGCGTACTGGTGATGGCCTGCGCTGACGGGATGGCAGGTCTTGTGGGACGCGGTATGACATCCCCGCACTGGATCGTGTGGCAGCAGCGCAAATCGATGGCCGGCACGATCACCATGGGACTGGTCAGTGCAGTGGTGCTGCTGACACTCGTTCTGATCAGCCAGAGCCCTTTGCATCCACTGCGCGTGATCGTCGTCTGCGGCCTGGCCGTCGGCCTGGAGCAGATCAGCCGCTGGGGTGTCGACAACCTCAGCGTGCCGTTGGCTGTTGGGGTGAGCTGGGCGTGGATGACCGGCTAGGCACGGAGCAATCGTTCCATGTGTCGACCCCATTCCCGGTGGCTGCCAAGAGCGGCGACCAGAGAATGGTCATGGGGCAGGCCCTGCAAGCTGGCTTGCCATGTCTGAATCTGTGCGGCATGGGTGAGCCAGAAATCGATCACCTGACGCTGCAGTGCCTCCATGTCCCAGTGTTGCTCGCGGGCAACGCCCTGTGACCATCCGAGCAGATCATCAAGCTGCAGTGGACGAAAACCACGCACCCACAACCCCGTGTCACGGTCGAGTTCATAGAGGCGCAAGGTGTCGCCAAAACCAAAGACCTGAAGTCCGACCATGAGACCAACCCTCCGGTGGAAATCAACCCGATCAAGCCTTAGTTAAACCCTGCACAATTGCAGCTGAAGGCACAACTTAACGAGAACAAACACCTTGGCTGAATTTCAGGAAACTGGCACTCCCGCAGCCTGAGTGCCAGTCTGTTTCAGTGAAGCAGCCAGCTGATCAAGCAGGTCTGCCGTCGATTCAATGCTGATGCAGGCATCAGTGACGCTCTGGCCATACGTGAGCGAAGAGCGATCGGCACTGATCTTCTGATTGCCCTCAACAAGATGGCTTTCCAGCATCACACCCATCACATGGGTCGATCCCTGCTCGACCTGGGCGGCGACAGCCTGGAGCACCTCGCCCTGACGGCGATAGTCCTTGTTGGAATTGCCATGACTGCAATCCACCATCAATCGATCCGGCAAACCGGCATCGGCAAGCTCCGCTGCCGCTTCCTGAACAGCCTCGAGGTGATAGTTGCTGCCGCGATTGCCCCCCCTGAGCACCAGATGTCCGTCAGGGTTACCCGTGGTGCTCACGATTGAAGCGTGACCCTCCTGGTTGATCCCCAGAAAATGATGGGGCTTGGAGGCTGCCTGCATCGCATTGATGGCAATGGTCGCACTGCCGTCGGTGCTGTTCTTGTAGCCGATGGGCATCGACAGTCCTGAGGCCATTTCCCGGTGGGTCTGACTTTCAGTGGTGCGAGCGCCGATGGCGGTCCAGCTGATCAGGTCCGCGATGTATTGAGGAACGACCGGGTCCAGAAGTTCCGTGGCGGTGGGCATGCCCTCCCTCGCCAGGTCCAGAAGCAAGGCACGGGCAAGTCGCAGACCCGTGTTGATGTCATAGGAATGATCCAGGTGCGGATCGTTGATCAGGCCCTTCCAGCCCACGGTTGTGCGGGGCTTCTCGAAATAGACACGCATGACCACCTCCAGCTCCGCCGCATGGCGTTCACGCAGGGGAGCAAGGCGCCGGGCGTAGTCACGGGCGGCATCAACGTCATGGACTGAGCAGGGGCCGACGATCACCAGCAGTCGGTGATCAAATCCCCGAAGAATGGCCTGGATACGACTGCGGGCGTTCGCAACCGTTTCTCTGGCCCTGGAATCCGTGGGCAAATCTGCGTGCAACAACGCTGGAGCGACCAGCGGCCGAGTGTCCACCACATGCAGATCGTGGGTGGTGGTCATGCTCCGTGCAATGAGTGATCTCAGGTTACGCAAGCTGCTCGAAGCCGACTGAGCTCGGTTGGGAACGGTGACGCAGGAGAATGGAAGGCGTTTGTCGTTCCTGCGCCGATTCTGATGCTGAGCACCTACCGCGAGAACGCTGCCGAACGCCTGGCTCAGGGCATCCCACCTCTGCCGCTCGATGCCCCCCAGGCCAAAGCACTCACGGAACTGCTGCAGAACCCGCCGGCTGGGGAGGAGGATGAACTGCTGTATCTGCTCAGCGAACGCATCCCGCCAGGGGTGGATGAAGCGGCCTATGTGAAGGCCACCTGGCTGAGTGCTGTGGCCCAGGGAGAGGCCAGCAGCCCACTGGTGTCACCACTGGAGGCCACCCGTCTCCTGGGCACCATGGTCGGCGGCTACAACGTGGCTGCTCTCATTGAGCTGCTCAGGAACAGCAACGAGGAGCTGGCCGCTTGTGCGGCAGAGGGGCTCAGCCGCACCTTGCTGGTTTACGACGCCTTCAACGAGCTGATGGAGCTTGCTGCCAGCAACCGCTTCGCCAAACAGGTGGTGGACAGCTGGGCCGACGCCGAATGGTTCACCTCCAGAGCGGAGCTGGCTGAATCGATCACGGTGACGGTGTTCAAAGTCGACGGTGAAACCAACACGGACGATCTCTCCCCGGCCACCCACGCCACCACCCGGCCGGACATCCCGCTGCATGCGCTGGCAATGCTGGAAACCCGCGACCCCAGTGGCCTGCAGACAATCGAAACGCTCAAGCAGGGCGCCCATCCCGTGGCCTACGTGGGTGATGTGGTGGGCACGGGCAGCTCCCGCAAAAGCGCCATCAACTCTGTGCTCTGGCACACCGGAGACGACATCCCGCATGTGCCCAACAAGCGGGCCGGCGGCGTGATTCTCGGCGGCAAGATCGCGCCCATTTTCTTCAACACCGCTGAGGACTCAGGCGCACTGCCGATCGAATGCGATGTCACCGGTCTGAACACCGGCGATGTGATCACCATCCGACCCCGGGCCGGCACGGTCGAGCGCGACGGCGAAATCATCAGTCGCTTTGAGCTCAAGCCGACCACGATCAGCGATGAGGTGCGCGCCGGCGGTCGCATCCCCCTGATGATCGGCCGAGCTCTCACCGACAAGGTGCGCGCCAAACTCGGGCTGCCAGCTTCGGATGTGTTCATCCGGCCCAGTGCCCCCACCGACACCGGCAAGGGCTTCACGTTGGCGCAGAAAATGGTGGGCAAGGCCTGCGGCCTGCAGGGCGTGCGCCCGGGCACCAGTTGCGAACCGCTGATGACCACCGTCGGCTCCCAGGACACCACGGGGCCGATGACCCGTGACGAAATGAAGGAGCTTGCGTGCCTGGGCTTCTCATCCGACCTGGTGATGCAGAGCTTCTGCCACACCGCTGCCTACCCCAAGCCGGTGGATCTCCAGACCCAGAAGGACCTCCCGGATTTCTTCGCCCAGCGCGGTGGCGTTGCCCTGCGACCGGGCGACGGCATCATTCACAGCTGGCTGAACCGCATGCTGCTGCCCGACACCGTTGGCACAGGCGGCGACAGCCACACCCGTTTCCCGCTCGGAATCTCATTCCCGGCAGGCTCAGGTCTGGTGGCGTTTGCAGCCGCGATCGGCGCCATGCCGCTGGACATGCCCGAATCCGTGCTGGTGAGGTTCAGTGGCTCACTGCAGCCGGGTGTGACCCTGCGCGACGTGGTGAATGCGATCCCCTGGGTGGCCATCCAGAAGGGCCTGCTCACGGTGGAGAAGGCAAACAAAAAGAACCTGTTCAACGGCCGGATCATGGAGATTGAAGGTCTGCCTGATCTGAAGCTGGAGCAGGCCTTCGAACTCACCGACGCCAGCGCCGAGCGGTCCTGCGCGGGTTGCACCATCAAGCTGTCCGAGGAAACGGTCAGCGAGTATCTGCGCAGCAACGTCGCGCTGCTCAAGAACATGATCGCACGTGGTTACAGCGATTCCCGAACCCTGGCTCGCCGCATCAAGGAAATGGAGGCCTGGCTGTGCGATCCCCAGCTGCTCAGCGCCGATGCCGACGCCGAATACGCCGAAGTGCTGGAGATCAACCTCGATGAGCTCACCGAACCCGTGGTGGCCTGCCCGAACGACCCCGACAACGTGAAGCTGCTCAGCGAGGTGGCCGGTGACCCCGTGCAGGAGGTGTTCATCGGCTCCTGCATGACCAACATCGGCCATTACCGCGCCGCGGCCAAGGTGCTGGAAGGCGCCGGCCAGAACACGGCGCGCCTCTGGGTCTGCCCCCCAACAAGGATGGACGAGGAA
>MDTA01120952.1_pt1 | contig 12552 bp, 13 predicted proteins | sample 811151 | NCBI WGS metagenome assembly MDTA01 (sample SAMN05326648, study PRJNA326480) | marine metagenome | isolation source: seawater | place: Indian Ocean: South | collected 2010
GACCAGTACTAATAGCTCAATTGGCTTGATTTATGCACTGAAAAAAATTTTAAGATATAGTTTTGATAATAATACATTTTTTCTAAAATTAAGAAAATTTCAATGATTAAATTTGTTAAAAAAATATTAAGCTTTGTAGGAATTAAAAAGAATACAATTGGTTATAATATTCTAAGTTTTATATTTAATTTTAGATCTAGATACCCATACTTAAAAGGTGAAATCTTAATAAAATATAAATATTTAAAGTTTCATAAAATAGTTGCAGAAAATAACATAGTTTTGAAATCACTACCTCCAAAAAAAAAAGAGGAATTACAACTAGAAATAAATAAACAAATAGATAGATATTTAAAAACTCAGCAAAGACATTTGTTTGTTTTTATAGAAATTGGAAGTTTGTTAGGTGACGGACTAACTACAGTAGCAAATATTATTCATGATAGATTAAAAGAAAATTATTTAGTCATTTCAATTGACCCTTATCAGGAATTTTCTACCGATTACAAAAATAATATAAATCAAATTACGAATAAAGAATATGAAAAGCTGACTGATAGTAAAATAAAAAAATATTACCATTATTTTATTAACAATATATCTTTAACCGATTTTAAAGAGAACTTTATTCATATAAGAAAAAAATCTGATGATGCTTTTAAATTAATAAGAAAAATGAATATAAAAATTGATTTTTGTTACATCGATGGATGTCATTATTATGATTATTTTAAAAATGATTACGAGAACTGTAAATCTTTAATTAAAAAAAATGAGCATTATTGTGGACAGATGACAGGTGATGATTATGAAATTTCATTCACAAATCTTCTACATGAAACTGGCTATACAAAAGAAAAATTAGAAAAAATTGTTAATCAGCATAAAAATATAACAGATTATCTATATTTAGAATCAAAGTCAGGTGATAAAATTGGATTTCATCCAGGAATTCTCTATTATTTTAAAGATTTCACGAACATAAATATTACTGATGGCGGTATTTGGTTTCAGGACAACTTAAATTAAAATTTAAATTTTTTATTAAAGTATAATTTTAATTTTCTAATTCTTTAATAATTTTGTTAATCAAAGCTTTTGACACACTATTTTTGTATTCTTTTAAAATTTGATTAAGTTGTTTTACATTTTTAGGTCCAATAATAATACCCTTAACAAAATCTTGCTTTTTTAAAAAATTAAGTGATGTACTTAAAATTGAAGTTTTATTCTCTTTACATATTTTGTTAAGTTTAATTAATTTAAATATTTTATCTTTTGTTTGATCGCGCTTTGTTTTATTTTTATATCTCGTGAGCCTGAATTGATTATTTTCAATTATATTATTTTTTTTAATTTTGTATTTACCAGTTAATAAACCTCCCGACAAAGGTGAATAGCAATAAAAGTTTATATTTTCTCTAATTATAATCTCTTTGATAGACCTTTCTATACTCCTGTTAATTATGGAATATTCTTCTTGTAGCGTTGTAAAGTTATTGAATTTATCATTTAACTTAAACTTCATTATTCCCCATGGAGTCTCATTGGAAATACCATACGATATGATTTTACCTTGTTTTACTAAATAATTTAAAGTTTCTATTTGTTCTTCTAAAGGGATAAATTTTTTATCAATTTCAGGATTGTAATACTTTCTTCCAAAGATATTTGTGTATCTGTCTGGCCAGTGCAAATAATAAATATCCAAATAATCTGTCTTAATTCTTTTTAATGATCCCTCTATTGAATTAATAATATTTTTTTTGTTAAGTCTATTTGAGTATTTACCCTTGGGAGAGTTTATGTTTCTGCCTGTAATTTTTGATGCTATTTCTATTTGATCCCTCTTAATTGAACTTTTTGAAATCCAACTTCCAATTATTTTCTCCGTTAATCCAAAGCTTTCAAAACTTTCAGGGAAAGGATATCTCTCTGCAATGTCAATTTTTTTTATTCCATATTTAATTGACCTATTTAAAATTTCAATTGACTCTTTAAAGTTTGTATCTGATCCAAATGTTTGAGTTCCCAAAATTAATTTATACATTTTTTTTTAAAAATATTTCTCTAAAAATAATATTTGAATTATTGTTTTTTTTTCTTTTGTATTTTTTAACAACTTTATTTAAAATTGTTTTAACGTTATTAAAATTATAAATTTTAGAAATCAAGTCTTTTACTTTTAATTTTTTTTTTAAAATTATTTCATGTGATCTTTCTATGTCTGTAATTATTTTATTCTTATAATATGTGGATGAATAGCCATGTGAACCTCTTAAAGATATTTGGTTATTGATTAGTAAATTTGAATTAATTTTTAAATCACTATTTTTGTAACCAAATAGTATAATTTCCGAATTTACACCTAGAATATTTTTTATTTTTGAAAAAAAATTTTCATCTGTAGAAAAATCAATAATTGAATTTACATTAATTTTTTTTTTTAATTTGAAATTTACAATTACTTTTTTTATACCAAGTTTTTTTGCAGTTCTTCTCTCGGTTAGACTTCTAACATTTAAAAAGATATCAATTTTTTTTCTATTTAATTTTAAATACCTTAAAAGTAATACCGAAATTGTACCTAAACCATTAATTATAACAGTTGAGCTGGAATTTATAGATCTTGCACAATGAATAACGCTTGCTAAAGGTTCAATAAATATAGCAACTTCTGGGTTTATCTTTTTATTTATTAAGACAATTTGATCAATAGTTCTTATTTGATACTCAGAATAACCTCCAAAAACTGATTTATTGTATTTTCTTTTATGTTTTTTTTCACAAAAAACACCCTGTTTTTTCTTACAATATTGGCATTCAGGATTGATACCAAATGCTCTACAGGAATTTATTTCGGCAACTACAACATTTTGTCCAATTAAGTAAGAATATTTTTTGTCACCAACATCTTTAACTCTACATACAACTTCATGACCTAAATATTTTTTACCAGGCTTTCTCTTTAAAATTTTGTCATTTTCAAACATTTCCTTATAATTAGAAATATACTTCAAATCTGTTGTACAAATTCCACATGCTAAATTTTCCAGCAAAAGATCTTGATTACCTAAATTAGGGATATTTGTTATTTTTTCTTTTATTCTGTTTTTTAATTTTTTTTGTTGTACAATGTATAAAGTTCGCATTAATATTTTAATAAATTATATTGATATCATTGTTTTAATGTATGATTATAATATAAGCATAATACAAAGAATAAAGCAAAAACCTCTTTTAGAATATGTCACTTAAATACAGAGTTAATAGAATTAATAGGATTTGTAAGCATTGGAAATTAAAAAAAATTCATAAATTTATGGCTGTTCATGAAATAGACAAAACAATTTTTAAAAATTTCAAAACAAATATAAAACTATATTTGTGTAAAGCATTAGATATTCCATTTGAAGCAGATGATAAAAAATTTATTCAAATTCTTAATAAAGCTAAAAATAACAGAACAAATGTAACACCTAACGGCGCTGTTGTACCAAAGAGAGATTATACTTTAGAGTATAATATTATCTTGAGAGATTGGTGCAATATAATTAGAGAGATGATTAAAAAAAAGGAAAAATTGATTTCAAGATTTAGAATTACTCCCAATATAAGAATAAAATATGGTAAAGAATTAAAAGATAATATTGGAAGAGGTTTAAGTACTTCACTTCCACACTCAGACGCATGGGTCGAAGGACCTTGGGGGATGAATTGTTTTTTTCCAATTTTTGGAGATTATAAAAAAAATAATCTTGTCTATTATGAGCCAAAAAAATTTGATGATAAATTGCTTAAAATTTCTAAATCTTACAAAGAAATGCAGTGGGTAATGAGTAATTATAAAAAAATAGATAAAATATTGCCTGAGCCTGGCAAAATTTACATAAGCGATTATGCTTTAGTGCACAATACTTTTAGAAAAAAAAATTCTAATACAAGAGTATCTATTGATACAACTTTATTTATTGGAAAACACATTCCGCATGCAGATAGAATTAAAGAGTATAGAAAAAATATTCCATATTTTGGAGTTAAAGAATTGATCAATCCAATCTTTTATGCCAAAGATAATTACAAAGAGAAAAAAACAGTATTTTCTCACTATACAACCGGTAATTTAAAGCTTATAAAATTGAGATAAATCATAATGAAATCAGCAATAATAATAAGTGGAGAATTAGCACAAGATCACGAATTTATTTATCCTTTTTATAGACTTTTAGAGGATGGATTTAAATTAGATGTATGCTTAATTGGCGGTAAGCCAGTAAATGGAATTTTGGGCACTCGTTTACCTCCCAATAAAATGCATCCTGTTAAAGACATAACTGACATCAAAGTAGATGATTATAATCTCCTAGTTTTGCCTGGTGGAGTAAAAGCAATGGAAAAAATTAGATTAGAAAAGAGGCTTACAAAATTTATATCAGATTTTCATAATAAAGGTAAATTTATTGCATGTATTTGTAGTGGTGTTCAATTATTAATTTCTGCAAAAATTGTGAGTGGAAAAAAAATATCTGGATATTACAGTCTAGAAGATGATATTAACAATGCTGGTGCAATTTATACAGATGATGAAGTAGTAATAGATGAAAAAATTATTACTACTGCACATTATAAGGATATGGGCCCATGGATGAGAGAAACACTTAAATTTTTCAATGAAAAAAAATGAAAACTTTTATGATAGGAAAATTGTTTCTAAGCCTTGGGGTTATGAGTATGTCGCTTATAGAAATAAAAATAAATTAGCTATAACCCATCTAAATATAAATTATAAAAAAAAAACATCATTGCATTGCCATCCAAAAAAAAAAACTGGTTTTATTTTAATTGATGGTAAAGCCAAAATTCAATTAGGGTTATGGAAAAAAACATCAAAAATATTTAATTCTCCATCTAAATTAATGATCCGCACAGGATTATTCCACTCAATTGAGGCAATTTCAAAAAAAGGAATAAAAGCTCTTGAATTTGAAACTCCTGTAAGAAAAAACGATCTAGTTAGGTATGAAGATTCATACGGAAGATCTTTAAAACCCTATGAAGGAAAGAAATTTACAAAAAAAATTTTTTCCGATACTTTAATTTTTAAAAAACCAAAATTAGGGTATGATCAAAATTATTTAATTGATAAAGTTAAAGTTTCTCTTCAAGTTCATAAAGATTTTAAAAAAATAGTAAATAAAAAACTAAATAATATATTTGCAGTTATTGACGGCAACGTAGTGGATCATAAAAACAATAATCTTTTGTCACCAGGTGATATAATTAAAACAGGAACCTTTCAAAAATTAGCAAAAAAATTTAAAATAAAAAATAAATTAATCTTATTAAGTGTTTATAAATGAAAAATGTATATAATAGTAAGTTTGTGCAAGTATATAAAGAAAATTTCACTTACAAAAAAAAAGTTTTTAAAGATTTTCATAAAGTGATTTTTAATGATGCATCAATGGTGATCTTGGAAAATTCAAAAAAACAAATATTAATCACAAGAGAATATAGAAGGGGTATTAAAAAAACTATATTTGGTTTTCCAGGGGGTCATATTGATAAAAATGAAAATCCACTGAAAGCTGCAAAGAGAGAATTGCTTGAGGAAACAGGTTATCAGGCAAGTAATTGGACACATATTCTTTCTTACGTGAGAAACGGTACTTACAATTGTGGTTATGACCATATTTTTCTGGCAAAAGCTAAAACTAAAATAACAAAAAAAATTGATCATGAAATAAATAAAATTGAATGGATATCAGTATCAAATTTGAAAAAAATGATTAAAAATAAAAATTATATTCCTGCTGGATTGCTCGCATCGTTTTGGTACTATGTGGCTTTAAAAACAGGTCATTGATTTAATGTGACTATATGTTAGTAAAATTTGTGAAATATGATTAATAAAAAAAGTTTAATTTTAGATAAAGCAACTCTGCTTAAAAAATATCACTCAAATTTGATATATGATTATACAGAATATCCAACTAAAGGTATATGGTCTGAAAGTTTCTCATCAGATGATTATAAAAATGCTATTTCAGAATGGTATCCACTAAATAAAAATAAACCAATATTATTCTATGTACATACCCCGTTTTGTGAACAACTTTGCTTTTTTTGTTTATGCAGCAAAGAAATAACGCAAAATTATGAAAGAGTTGAACATTACCTTTATAATTATCTTGATAAAGAATTTGACATGTTGGAGAGCTTTCTCAGCAAAAATAAAATTCAACTTAATTTTAAAGAGATTTATCTGGGCGGTGGATCACCTACATATTATAAAGAAAAAGAATTTAAACACCTAATTAAAAGACTAAAGGGTTTGATAGACTTTAATAAATTAGGTGATTTTACTATTGAAATAGATCCCAGAAGAGTAGACGAAGAAAGGCTTATGTTTTATCATGAACAAGGTGTAAATAGATTATCATTTGGCATACAAGACTTTGATTTAGGCGTTCAAAATGAGATTAATAGGGTACAGCCACCAGAATTAGTTGAAAAATTGTTAACTCCAAAAATAAGAGAAATGTTTCCAGTTATAAATTTTGATCTATTAATTGGTTTACCTAAACAGTCTACGAAAACTATTGAAGATACAATTAAGAAAGTAATTGAACTTAAACCGTCTCAACTTCAGACTATGTACGTGCATTACAAGCCTGGAACAAGAAAATACATGATTAAAATGGTTAGAAATGAACCCATGTTAGATTTTTTTGATAGAAAAGCTGTATTTGAAAGAGCAAGCGATTTGTTGCTTTCAAATGAATATAAAAGAGCTGGATTTGAAAGTTATGCTTTGCCCAACGATCCATTGACAAAATCAATAGATACAAAAAAAGCTGTTTATAATTCTCTTGGCACACAAAAGGGAGAAGCAACTAATTTTATTGCAGTAGGAAGTTCTGCTCATGGAGTATTAAATGATATGTTTTATTTTCAAAATTTTTATGAGCAAAATTTATATAGAGATGCGATAGATCAAGGAAAATTTCCAATCTATCGAGGGATGAGATTAAGTAATGATGATATAATTAGAAGAGAAGTAATTAGACACATAAGAACATTTTTTAATGTAGAATTTGATTTTTTTGAAAAGAAATATTCTATACAATTTAGTAAATACTTTTCTAATGAATTAAAAAATCTTAAATCATTTGAAAATGATGGACTAGTAATTTTAAATAAGAATAATATTGTTTTAACATTATTTGGAGAACACTTGTCACCACAAGTTGCTAACGTATTTGATAAATATAATGATCAACAATATTATAAAAAAGTAAGTTGATAAAAATTGAGCTATTTCTCAAATAAATTAAATATCTTTAATAAACATGGCTTCGTTGAATTTGAAAATGTGATAGAAACAAGACACCTTTCAAAAATAAAACAAAAATATAAAAAAATCTTTAATGGTTACTACTCAACTGGAGTGGTCCCAGATAAAATTAAATGGGTTAAGGGGAGAGATTCAGACAAAAGTCCAAGATCTTTATGTAATGTTTGGAAGTCCGATTACGATATAGCAAGAATAGTTTTATTAAAAAAATTGGGAGAAATTGCAGCAAAATTATCAGGTTGGAATAGCTGTAAGGTAAATCAGGATAGTCTCATCTGGGTTCCTCCAAAATGTGGCACAATATCATTTCATCAAGATAATCCGTATCAAGATTGGCATACTCCAGGAGGTGTCATTACAGCCTGGATACCTTTAGATATAACTAGAAAAGACGGTGCAACATTAGAATATTTGGTTGGATCTCATAAGACAAAAATTTCAAAAAGATTAAAAAAATTTTATTCAAATAAGAATTATAGATTCATTAGTAACAAACTTTTGAAGGATAAAAATTCCTACAAAAGACACTTTGTTGAAATTAAACCAGGTTCAGTAATTTTCCACCATGGAAATACATGGCATGGCTCAGGCTATAACAAGACTAAAACTGATAGAGTTACTATTAGTATTCATTTTATGAATGGCAATTCTAAATTTCATAAAAGTATTAAAAGCCCGTATTTTAATCATTATAAAATTTTTAATAAAACAGATATGGATGATACTTTTTTTCCTTTGGTGTGGTCTAAAAGCAAAAAAAATTTAAATTTTGTAAATAAATATTTAAAAAAAATTTATTAACAAGCTTAATAAGCTACATCTTCGTAATGATGTTTCCTTTTTAATTTATGATTAGTCATTTCCTCAATATGCTTTCTGGCTGTTAGATTAAATGTATCTCTAATTAGGCTCAAATAATCATTATTCTTAAAATAAGTATTAAAAGCTTGATCCCTAAAGTCTAAAACCTCTGAAGCCTTTAATTTATTAGTTCTCAAAGGTAATGCCTCGTATGAATGTTGTGAGTACCCAATCCAACCAGGACCATTATTATCATCAGGTAATTGCCACTGATTATTTTTTGCCAAAGTATAAAGTTGAGATCCTGGATATGCCATTGCCGAATAAAAATTTGCCCATTCACTATTTATGTTAATTGCTAAGTCTAAAGTTCTTTTCATTGAGTCAATATCATCATCAGGGAGACCAAATATATAATTTGCACCTATAAAAAAACCTATTGACCTTACTTTTTTTACAACATCTTTAATATCATCATTTTTAAATTTACCTTTTGCAACACCATCTCTTACATGCTTAGAGCTCGAATCAATTCCAATTGCTAACCATTTAAAGCCAGATTTATACATTTTTTTTAACATCTCCATATCATTTAGAGTATCAATTCTTGAATAAGCCCAAATATTTAAATCCTTTCCATATCCTCTTTTTAAGATTTCGTCACAAATTCCATTTACTTGTTTTGGATTTAGTACAAACATTTCATCTGGAATTTTAATGTTATAAATTCCATGATGTTCAATTAAATATTCAATATTATTAACTATAAACTCAGGTGACCATGTTCGTATTGTATTTCTCTCAAATGGCGCATTTATACAACAGAAAGAGCACTTAAAAGGACATCCCAAGCTTGTTTGTAATGATGCATATTTGTTTCTGCTATCTAAATTGTGGAAAGTATGCCAGTTATGTGCTTTATATTTTTTCAAATCAATTAACTCCCACGCTTGTCCTGGAAGTTGTTCATTTAAATTTTGAAACATCTTTGACTTTAAACTATTTTTTGGCTTTCCATTTTTATCTTTAAACCAAAGTCCATCTATTTCATTTAAACTAGGAACTGAATTTTTTATGTGATTAAGCAATTTTTCAATTGTTACGGGCCCTTCACCCTGGCAAACATAGTTGTATGGTTCCTCGATTAGAGTTCTTTTAGGCAAAGCCGATGGATGTGTTCCAATAGCTATAGTAATAAGTTCATTATTAGATAATTTATTAACCAATCTGCACGTTTTAGCTGCAGCAGGCATACATTGTGTAGATGCTGAAGGTTGCTGTCCATAAATCATAAATACTGTAATTTTTGCATTTTTTTCAACTATCACGCTTGCGGTTTCTTGATGATCAAAATTTTCCGCCTCTGCATCTAAAATTTCGACATTTATATCTTTTTGTAAAAAATATTTTGCAATTAGAGTTGACCAAACAGGCGGTTCAATAGCTGCATAATTTCCTGATAATGATTGATAAACTTCTAATCTTGATGGAGGTGTTACTAGTAAAATATCTAGATCTCTCATTTTGATCTGATTAGTTTAATTATAAATTTTTCGATTTTATCAATACTTGGCGTGCCATTTTGTAATTTTTTGCTCACTCCTGGAGACCTATCATTCATTCCTAAATTTATTACTTTAGAATTATTTACCTTACACATCAATTTATAAGCAATATGCTCAGATATACTACATATCTCATATGAAGAGTCTATTACTAAACCAAGTTTTGTCTTTTTAAGGGAGTTTAAATATTTTTTTTGGATTGAGAACGGCTTTAACCATACAATATGGAATATATCTATATCAACATTTCTTAATTTTAAATTACTTTTAACTTCGTCTATGTTAAACCTTGCTGCAGAAACCACAAAAACAGAAATTTTGGATTTTTTATTAATAATATCTTTAAATTCTTTTTGTTCTTTGTAAGATCTTCTGTGCTCACTGACAAGTAAAGGTAAATTTTTACTTTTATATGTCTTCCATATCTGTTTATATTCTAGTGGTGTCATTGGAGCACAAATTGGAAGTCCAGGCATATGTGCAAAGGGAGAGTGAAAACAGTTTGTATGAAGTGGTCCCGAGCTTGGACCTTCAGATGCAATTGCTCTTATAAATATTGGTGCTGAGTAGCCAAAAATTTCTATAGCTTTTGCAGCATGATTTACAATTGGACTAGCATTTAACCATAAAAAACTTTGAAATCTTAAAATAAAAATAGGTCTTGAGCCAGCAATTGCAGCACCCACCGCAAATCCTGCGCCAGCAGTATCAGTCATTGGAAATTCAACTATGCCTTTTTTTTGGGCTGGAACAGTGTTTTGAACCCATCCGACAGCAGAAAGGCATTGACCCATTACTAACCCATTATTTTTTTCAATATGGTTTTTTGTTAATGATCTTATAGTTTCTGCAACCGTTTTTCCCATAATTTTTTTGCCCATTCTTTGTGATAAGTTTCTAAATTTACGACAAATTTCTCTAAATTTAAATGTATTAATTTTTTTCTAACAATTGCATATCTATTCCAATGAGATTTTTCAGTTTTATCTTTTCCAGCACCCTCGTGCCAGTATTCTCTACATGTCTTGATATTAAGCAATGATGGAGTTCCTTTTTTTATCAATTTTTTAGTGGAATAATAAATTGTGAGAGGATCGTCAGTAATTTCATCTGAATTCAAACCAAATGATTTAGCTATTTCAGATAAATTCCATGATCTTCTATCTTTTGTGGGAGTTAAAACAGATAAATCATTATCATCACATATAAAAAGAATTTTTAATTTTTTTTGTGCTGCAAAACCTAATGTAGCAAGAACATAATCTTCCTCTGCGGCACCATCTCCAAAATAACAAATCGTTTGATGAGATTTATTTACCAATGAATATCCCGCAGCAACTGGAACCTGATCTCCAATGAGACCAACATGACCATACATGCCTACTGATCGATCAAAAATTGTGGGAGAAGCTCCCATTCCTTTATTTGTCCCAGTTTCGAGACCTATAATCTCATCAACTAATTTTTTTGGATTTCCTTTTTGTGCTAAGTAAATACCATGTCCCCTGTGTTGTCCAAAAACTTTCGATTTCGGTACTGCCTCAGAAATAGAACTATAAATACTTTCTTGACCTAGACAAAGATATATTAAGTTTTTGTATCTATTCTTAACTCTATTATTGTAAGCCTGTAATTCAAACTCTCTAATGTAAGACATTTTAAAAAAGATTCTCTTTAGTAGAGAAATATTAAATTTATTTTGAGGATATGATTTAATGTTAAAATTTTTATAATTTTTTAAATTCATTGATAGCTTTAATAGTTTTTGATTTTATAAAAATATTTATATAATAATAATCCTGAAAGTTGTATAAATTTAACTATTTAAATATTATTATTATTTGTGATCATTTCAAAAACTCCTTATAGAATTTCATTTTTTGGTGGAGGAACAGATTATCCAATATGGTATAAAAAATATGGTGGCGAAGTTATATCTGCAACTATTAATAAAAACCTTTATTTAACTGTAAGAAAATCAAGAGGTTTTTCTGACCACAAATATAGAATAGTTTATTCAAAGGTTGAAGCTACAAACAATCTAAATAAAATTAAATTTAAAATAGTAAGAAAAATAATCAAAAGTTTTAATATAAATCATGGTTTAGAAATTCATTATGATGGAGACCTTCCAGCTAAAAGTGGGATTGGTTCAAGTTCATCTTTTGTTGTTGGATTGCTTAACACCTTCTATTTATTAAAAAAAAATAAAATACTGAATAAAAATCAATTAGCAGAGGAAAGCTTAAAATTTGAACACAAGATATTAAAAGAAGTAGTCGGATCGCAAGATCAAATTGCAGTAAGTTATGGTGGATTCAATTCAATAAAATTTTATAAAAACGAAAAATTTTTAGTATCAAGACTTACTAATGATAAAAAATTTATTGATAAATTAAGTGAAAATTTAGTACTAGTTTTCACTGGTGTGCACAGAAAAGCTTCAGTTGTAGCAAACAACTATATTTATAAATTAAATTATGAAAAGAAAAAAGAAATGTTCCAGCTTCTTGAATTAGTAAAGGAGGCAAAAAAAATAATCAATAACAAAGATCAAAATAATTTTGGCAAACTACTTCATGAAAGTTGGCGTATAAAAAAAAGTGTTAGCAAACATATTTCTAATACTAAAATTGACGAACTTTATGAAACTGCTATAAAACATGGAGCAGTTGGAGGAAAGCTTTTAGGTGCTGGTGGTGGGGGTTTTTTTCTGTTTTATGTACCAAAAAATAAGAAAAAAAACTTTTTTAAAAATAATAAAAAAATAAAAAAAATAAATTTTAAAATAACAAATGAAGGTTCAAGTATAATTTATAAATCTTAGTA
>MDTA01126579.1_pt1 | contig 12552 bp, 7 predicted proteins | sample 811151 | NCBI WGS metagenome assembly MDTA01 (sample SAMN05326648, study PRJNA326480) | marine metagenome | isolation source: seawater | place: Indian Ocean: South | collected 2010
CACCACTATTGAAGAGGCCGCAGGGCATGATGGAGGTAATGCAGGTATGGGAGGAGACTATCTATATCGCTGGGGAAATCCACAGGCATATGACAGAGGTACAAACTCTGATTATTTATTAGGTGATCAGCACAGTGTAAATTGGATACCTTCTGGGTATCCAGGTGCTGGTAATTTGATTCTGTTTAATAATAATTATACCAATAATTCTGCTGTTTTTGAAATAGAGCCTCCGTTAAATGAGAATGGGAATTATACCATTACAGATGGACAACCTTTTGGACCTGAAAACCCTGTTTGGATACACACTGGAAATTTTCATACGCAAATGCAGGGAGGTGCATTTCGCCTACCCAATGGAAATACATTGGTAACAGATTGCGATGATGCAGAGATTTTTGAGGTTACCCATAATCATGATATTGTATGGTCTCATAATGAAACTAATGGTCAAATGATGATTGCAAGAGCTCAAAAATATGATATGGATTATCTAGGAGGTGATTTTCCTGATTACATTTTGGGCGATATTAATTTTGATGGCTTTATAGATGTCAACGATATATTGATGGTATCTGATATGGCATCAGGGATTGGTTATGGCCCTACTCCTCCAGCAGATTATAATCAAGATGGGTCAGTTAATATTTCTGATGTGATATTATTATTACAATTTGTATTGGGTTATTAATTGGTATATCAAAGAGTAAAAAAAGAATAACACTATTATGTGATTTACAATTTTGGATTAATTTGATCATATTTTGTATTTAGCTAATGTCATAGATATGAAAAATATAAAAACCTTATTAAAAAAATGGTGTATTCATCAGGCATTAGCCCACTCCACTAGAACAATTATCATATCGCTAGTTACAACTCTGATTATGGGGACAGGTATTCAATTTTTGGTCATGGATGATGATATGATGAAAATGTTACCCAAAGAACTTGATTCAAAAATTGCTTGGGATGCTGTTCAAGATGAATTTGGTAGTACAGAGATAATTTTCATTGCATTTGGAAATGCAGGAGAGGATATATACAATAGTCAATCTTTAGTAGACCTTTGGGAATTAACTCAAGAATTAAATAAGCTCAGTTCTGTAGATGAGGTTATAAATATTAGTACCGCGACAAGAATTGAACTGCAAGATGGATTTATGGACATTGATAATCTTCAACCTTATAAAGATCTATCAAAGAATGAGGTCAATGACATTAAATTATATTTAGATAAAAATCCCATTCAACAAAAACAATTTATTAGTAGAGGTGGAGAATATTTTCTAACAATAATTCAACCAAAAAAGGAAATTGGACTAGATGTTTTCAGAAATCAGATTGTGACAGTATCAGATTCCATTTTATCTGCGTATGATATCCACTATGGAGGTACTGCTTATGTAACCGGTTCTGTTCCTGGCCTGATAAGAAAAGACGTTAAGTCTCTGATAGAGATTGGACTATTTATAATGATTATTATACTTTTAGTGAATCTAAGAAGTATAAAAGCAGTGTCTATGGTTTTTCTTGTAATTGTTTTTTCACTTATAGCTATGATGGGTTTTATGGGTTGGGCATATAAATTAACTGGCTCAGACAGATTCCTTTTTGCATTATTAAATACATCAATGCCTATTATATTGTTAACTATAGCTAACTCTGATGGCGTTCATGTGGTCACAAAGTTTTTTCGTGAATTAAGGATAACAGGTAATGTATCTATTGCCATTGAGTCGATGATGAATTCATTATTAATGCCAATTTTTTTAACAAGTATTACAACTATTTCTGCATTCCTTACGATGGTTTTTTCTCCATTAGAGCCATTGGTTGGTTATGGTATTTGCATCTCGGTTGGTATTGCCTGGGCGTGGTTATTAAGCTCATTGATGCTCCCTGCAATTATTCATATACAGAATTGGGACCATCAATCAAAATATATAAAAAACCATAGTTTATTTGAGAATCTGGCTAATTATATTGGTCAAATTGTAATTCAATTTCCTAAACTCGTTTTTGTATTGGGGTTGGCACTTGTATCAGTTGGGTTTATTGGATTGAATAAGGTCTCTGTTGATGTAAATGTTGCGAGTTTCTTTAAAAAAGGAACAGATATAAGAGATAGTATGGATTTTATGGATAAGGAAATGAGTGGGACCATGGATCTAAGAATCCGTATTGAGGGTGATATAAAAGAGCCGTATTTATTGAATAAAATGGATTCTTTACAGTTATTCCTTGAAGAAAATGATTCTGTGAAAGTATGCTATTCAATAGCGAATATCGTTAAACAAATGCATCGAACAGTTATGGACGATGATATACGATTTGAAACTATACCAGAAAATCGTGAAAAGATAAATAATCTATTTACTATTTATTCGATATCTGGTGACCCAGATGATTTTAGTTCTATGGTTAATCATGGCCATGAGTCAGCTCTGATAACTGCACTAAGTTCAGTCATGAGTACAGAAGAGGTTTTTAACTATACCCGCTCGATAATGGGTTATATAAAAAACAATTTTGCGGATAGTATTAAAATTGATATAACAGGGATGATAATTGTTGTAAAAGATATGGTAGACCTAGTCATTAAATCATCCATTTTGAGCATTATTGCATCAATTGTCATTATCGGTGTAATTACATCATTCTTTTTTCATAGTTTTATTTGGGGACTCTTAGCGGTAATTCCTTTAACTGGGGTAGTTATACTAAATTTTGGATTAATGGGGCATTTTAGCATAGCTCTTAATCATATTACTGCAATACTTTCATCAATTATTATTGGAGTTGGTGTGGATTTTGCGATTCATTTTATATATCAGTTTCGTAGGCTTTCAAAAAAAATAGGTGTAAGAAAACTTAGTAGGGTAGTGATTAGTGATGTAGGATATCCAATAATATTGGATGCAGGTTCAAACATGGGTTTTGGTGCATTATTGTTCTCTGTTTTCATTCCAGTGCAGTATATTGGTGGCTTAATGATATTTGCAATGCTATCAACATCTTTTGGCACCTTGTCTATATTGTCTTCTTCTTCAGAATTAATCAAACTTTACCTTATTGAAAAAGGTTAGTAATATGAAATTTTTTATATTTTTACTTTTGCCTAAATTGTTTTTCGCACAGTCTGGATTTGATATTGCTAAGATGGTAGACAATAGAAGTTCCCCTAGTTCTCTAATCAGTTATGTGAAAATGAAATTAGAAAATTCGAAAGGAAAAATCAGAGAACATACCATGATCTCTAAATCCATTGATCGAAATAAAAAACAAATCATATGGTTTTTAGAGCCAAAAGATGATAGAGGAATAGCTTTTCTTAAAATAGAGCACGATGGTAAGGATGATGAAATGAGAATGTGGTTACCTGCTTTTAAAAAAATTCGAAGGATATCAGCGAAGAAAAAAGGGGATTCCTTCATGGGCTCTGACTTAAGCTATGAAGATCTATCAAATAGAGGTCTTGAAAGTAGTGAATATAGGCGTTTGGAAGACGAGACCATATCTGGAATTAATTGCTATGTGATTGAGTCAATACCAAAAACTAATGTACAATCTAGCTATTTAAGACATATTTCTTGGATTGATAAAAATAAATTCACATTGGTCAAAGAACATTCGTTTGACAAAAATGGAATTCTTGAAAAGAAAAAGGAATTTAATTACATAAAAATTGAAGACTACTATATGATAGAAGAGGTTTTTGTTAGCAACATTCTTAAGCAACATACGACCATGATACTATTTTCTGATATAAAAGTAGATTCGGAATTAAGCACTAATTTTTTTCATGAGAAAAACCTCAAAAGATTACCAATATACTAAAATAATATTGCTTATCAATTTCTGAGTGGTTTTCCTTTCTTTAGCATATATTTTATTCTGTCTTGCGTAAGCTTTTCTCCCGCTAGTGAGATAAATGCTTCTCTTTCAATATCTAATATGTATTGTTCCTCAACTGTTTTTGTTAATCCTGCTTTGTCACCTCCAGTAAGGACGAAAGCAAGTTTTTCACCGATTTTTACATCATGATTAGATATTTTTCCTTGCATCTTAAATCCTTTTAGCGCCATAGCCATAGCAGTTCTACCACCTGACCCTGGAAGTTTGAGGTCGCTTCTATATTGAGGGGGTTCATATCCATTGGAAAGCTCCATGGCTTTTTCTTTAGCTGCTTGAAGAAGATAGTCACGGTTTAATATAATAGTGTCATCATTATGTATTAATCCAAGATGCTTAGCCTCATCCGCGCTAGTAGCAACTTTAGCAAAGCCTATTGCCTCAAATGTTTTTTGTATTTTTTGAAATGCACCCATTCTACCTGTACCTTCTTCCATGGCATTTAAGATCATGCGCAGATTTCCTGCGCCACCTGGAATAAGACCAACACCAACTTCAACAAATCCCATATATGTCTCTGATGCCACAACTCTGTGAGTTGCAGGCTGAATAATTTCTGTTCCTCCTCCAAGTGTTAGTTGAAAAGGAGCAGCAACAATTGGTGCTTTGCAGAATCTGATTCTCTGTGTTGCATCTTGCATTGTTTTTACTGCATAGTCTAATGCATCCCATTGTTTATTTATACTGAGTTCAAGAAGAAGGTTCAGATTAGCTCCAGCACAAAAATTAGCTCCTTGATGACCAATTATCATCCCATTATATAGGTCTTTATCAATCAGGTCAAGACCGTAGTTAATCATCTCTATATAGGAACTATCAATGGGGTTAAGCCTTGGCTGTAATATAGAATGAAACTCAATATTCAAAATACCGTCACCCATATCATTTACACTGGCACTTAGGTCTCTTTTTAAAGTATTCCCTGCTTTTTTATGGATTGCAAGATTAAATATTTTAGGGTTTTGTTTTATAGAGACTGCCTCTTTATTAATTGAGCACCAATATGTTTTGATTCCATTTTCAAGAGAATAAAAGGATGTTCTTCCGGAGTCAAGCATTGTATTTACCCATTCTGGGATTTTTTTTCCTTCTGATATCATGCGCTGTGTCGATTTTTTTACATCAAGTATATCCCATAATTCGAAAGGTCCTAGTTCCCATGCAAATCCCCATTTCATAGCATTATCAATGTTTACTATATCATTAGATATTTCAGGTATTCGATTTGCACTATAGATTAATGTTTTTGATGTGACCTCCCAAAAATACTTACTGCCACGATCATCACCATCGCAGAGTGCCTTAATTTTTTCACTTAACCTTTGTTTATCTTTAGCTATTCGAAAACAATCAAATCTAACCGACTCCATTGGTTTATAGTCACCATTATTTAGATTGACGGAGTAAATCGAACGGTCTTCATTTTTTTTGTAGAAGCCTGATTTAGTCTTTTGACCAAGATAATTTGAATCTATAAGGGTATTTAATATAGAAGGAATCTTGAATATATCTCGTTCTTCATCTTCCAGTGCCTTATCATATGTCGTAAGTGATACATTTTTTAATATGTCAAGTCCAACAACATCAGCAGTACGAAATGTTGCACTCTTTGGTCTTCCTGATATTGGCCCTGTTAGTTTATCAACTTCCTCAACTGTAAACCCTTCATCTATGGCGAGTTTCATCGCTGTCATCATTCCATAGACGCCTATACGATTACCAATAAAATTAGGTGTATCCTTTGCATGTACAATTCCCTTACCTAATACAGACTCAGCAAACATTGCCATAGCTTCATAGATTGTATCAGAAGTCTCATTACCTTTAACGAGTTCAAGTAGCTGCATATATCTAGGAGGATTAAAAAAGTGTGTTATCATGAAACGTTCTTTGAGCTCTTGTGGAAGGGTTGCAGTTAGATCAATAAGGGGTATGCCTGATGTGTTTGATGTAAGTATTGCATCCTTATTTAGATGTGGTAGTAGGTTTTTATATACCTGCTCTTTAACATCCAATTTTTCTACTACAGCTTCTAGTACCCAGTCTACTTCCCCAATTTTCTCCATATCATTATCATAGGTGCAAGGTGTAACAAGATCAATGTTTTTTGGTTTATATAGTGGATTTGGCTTAAGCATTGTCAGTGATTTTTTTCCATTCTCCGCTAGCTCCATATTTATATCAAATAGGAGAGATGGAATCCCTGCATTTGCTAAATGCCCGGCAATCTGCGATCCCATTACGCCTGAACCAAGGACTGCAACTTTGTTTATTTTATTTTGCATAGGTTAATTCCGTTCTAAAATTGTTGCAATGCCTTGTCCTGTTCCGATACACATTGTAGCTAAGCCAGTTTTACAATTTTTTTGCTCCATGATATTTACCAGTGTAGTGATTATTCTTGCTCCAGAGCAGCCTAATGGGTGACCAAGTGCTATTGCTCCACCATTGACATTTACTTTTCCCTTATCCCACTTCGCATTATTGATAACATAAAGAGATTGAGCAGCAAATGCCTCGTTCAATTCAATAACATCAATATCATCCATGGTCATGCTCGTTTTTTTCAATACCCTCTCTGTAGCTGGTATCGGTCCCATTCCCATTCTTCTCCAATCAACGCCTACTACCGATCGACCTTTTATGGATGCTTTTACAGGTAGAGAAAGGGATTTTGCAAAATCACGACTTGATAGTAATACTGCAGCTGCGCCTATTGATATTGGACTTGATGTTGCTGCAGTTATGGTGCCATTCTCTAAAAAAGCTGGGCTGAGACTTTTAATTTTCTCAATATCTGGCTCTCTTGGCCCCTCATCCTTATTGATTGATTGCTCTCCATAGATATCAATTTCTATTACTTCATTAGCATATTTCCCCTCCTCCCAGGCTTTTAATGCTTTCTGGTGAGAGTGTATTGCAAATTCTTCTTGTTCTTCTCTAGTTATATTTCCCTCTTTTGCTAGAATCTCTGCAGTCTCTCCCATACCAATATAATATTCCTCCTCTGCTAATTCAGGGTGAAAATCTGGATTGAAGCCACCCATTGGAACGGAGAACATATCCTCAACACCCACTGCTATACCTACTTCAATATCACCAGTTTCAATTTTAGCACTAATTTGGTGTACTGCATCCATTGATGACCCGCAGAATCGATTTACAACTGCACCACCCACTGTATCTGGAATACCGGCGAGAATAGCGACACCTTTTGCCATAAGCATACCTTGAGGACCTTCTGGGAATGCACAACCAAGTATTATGTCATTGATATGACCAGGTTTGATATGTTCATTTCTTTTAATAAGACCACCAACAACTTGAGCACTCAGGTCATCAGGTCGTATACCTACTAATTTTCCATCCTTCAATCCAATAGGCGAGCGTATAGCATCGATTATTACTGACTCATGCATTTTCAATCCTTTTTATTAGGCACATATTTTTTAGAATGGGTATTCTTTTTTTTCTAGAATATATCTACCCAATGATTTTTTTAATGTTATAGTATCCGTATTTAATTTAAGCAAGTTTTGTAGTTTGTTTACTTTATCGTTTATTTCTAATGGTATTGAACTTGAGAAAATACTATTAATACATATTGAGCTTAGCCTAATAATATCTAACAGGGAATCCGCAACATTGGTCTTTGCAATGGCCAAAGTCATATTTGTGATACCATTAGAGCCCAAAGATTGTTGTGCTCTGCAGAGAACAGACTCTGAGGTGTATATATATGTAAAAATATCTGCAATCATTTCACTTAATTGTTGTTCGTGTTTTAAATCCTGTCCGTATGTGCATAATGCCTCTTGAAAAATAAAAGAAGCAAGTATTTTAGCTCCATATAGGCAATGTTTTTCAATTGACAGGACATCATCCACATCATGTGTGACATCCTCTGATAAAAATCTATCCATTTCAACCAGAATTTCCCTTAGAGATATTTCTTCCATAAGAACCTTTTTCATCATATATCCAGTAATTATAGCACGGTTAATCTCATTGGTTCCTTCCCATATTTGGTTTATTCTATCATCTCGATAGGCCATCGCAAGTGGATATTCCTCTATAAAACCATATCCACCAAAAATCTGCATACAACTATCAACCACCATAGAGGATGTTTCACTTCCATAGACCTTTGCCATGGAAGCCTCAATTGCAAATCTTTCTGTTATTTCACCCATTTTTATAAAGTATTCTGGGTCATTCTTGTCTAGTTCAGCAATAGCATCTTCTATCATTCCTACTGTTCTATAGAGCATGGTGTCCACTGCGTAAATCCTAACAGCCATGTCTGCTATTTTTCCTAATATTGAGTCAAATTTAGCTATAGACTGACCAAATTGTTTTCTTTGCATAGCATAGTCCAGTGTTACTTTCATTGCTCGCTTTGACCCACCAACAATAATAGCACCTAGTTTATATCTGCCAATATTAAGTGCATTGAAAGCTATAGTCGCACCTTTACCAATATCATATAATAAATTTTCTACTGGTATTTTTGCATTGGTAAATTTCAATGATGTAGTCGAGGATCCTTTCATGCCCATCTTTTTTTCTTCTGGACCAATTGTGAAACCCTCTGTATCTCTTTCAACGATAAATCCTGAAAATTTATTTCCATCTACTTGCGCTAATATGGTGTAGACATCTGCCCATCCACCATTGCTAATAAATTGTTTTTCTCCATTAAGGATATAGTGTTTTCCATCATCAGACAATACAGCAGATGTTTTCGCAGATAAAGCATCAGACCCTGAAGATGGCTCAGTTAATCCATATGCAGCAACCCACTCACCTGTCATTAATTTAGGTAAATATTTTTCTTTTTGTTCAGGAGTACCAAAAAAAACGATACCAAGTGTTCCTATACCGGTCTGTACTCCAAATGTACATCCAAAGGAGGAAGAACCTCCCCAGCCGATGCCTTCTGTAACCAAACAAGATGTAACCTTATCTAAGTTTGTACCTCCATATTCTTCAGGGGTATCAACACCAATGAGTCCTAGCTCTCCTAGCTCTTTTAGTATGGACCTACTTAGTTTTTCATCCAATTTTTCTATATCTCGAACATTCGGTAATATTTTTTCACTGGCAAATTCATAGACCATATTTTTTATTTCAAGATGTTCTTCACTGAACATTTCTCTACAAAATATTTTATCTTTTTTTATGGGAGAGACTAGCCATTGTCCACCTGATTTTATTTGGATTGTGTCTCTAATATTCATTCTGTATCCTTTTCCCTTGACTCATGCATGTTATTCCTGAGATTGTATGCGAATGCTATTAATTCTCCTTTTTAAAAAGGCAAAGAGATAAAAGCCTAAGATACCAAAATTAGTGATCTATATTCAATATCCTCAATAATTATTTATATAATAATAGTTGACATTTTATATAAGGTCAGTTTATATTGCTATTGAGAATAAGTCTCATTAGCAATTAAATATGTACTCCCGGGGCTCCTAAATCTTTTTTTCTTTATTTCGAAATCAAGGTCTTTAATCCCAAGATAAAGTAATAGGAGCCCCGTTCAATTAAATAGGCTAAATATTGGCAGAACTAGTAATTGTTTTTAGAGAGGTCCTTGAGGCAACTCTTATTGTAGGTATACTTTATACTTATCTTGATAAGGTAGGTCAAATTGGTGCAATCATTCGTTTGTGGCAGGGGGTCATTGTAGCGTTAGCAGCCAGTATTATTGGCTCTGTGCTTTTTTTTAAATTTGCAGGTGGGTTTGATGGAAGGGCTGGTAAAATATTTGAAGGCACGGTCATGGTTGTTGCTGCGTGTATATTGGGAAGTATGATTATATGGATGGCAAAAAACAGTAATATAGCGGGTGAATTAGAGGAAAAAGCTTCTCAAGCACTAAAAAGCGATGATCTAGGCTATGGAATCTTTGCATTGGCTTTTATATCAGTATTTCGTGAGGGAATAGAAACCATATTATTTCTATACGGAGTTACCACGCAGCAAGGGGGACTTTCAACGCCGCTATCATTTATTGGTGCTGGTCTAGGAATCGGTGTTGGATATATGATATTTATACAGGGCAAGAAAGTGCCTCTCAAAACTTTCTTTAATATTAGTTCAGGTGTATTGATATTTGTTGCTGCGGGGATGCTAACCTATGGCGTCCATGAGTTTGAATCTGCAAAGCTTATCCCATATTATGGAGGAGAGGTTATTATCGAGGATGGTAGGGCATTTGCAAAAAGGATTAACGGAGAAACAAAAATCTTTGATTTATCTGAAAGTAGCGACACTGATAAAACAATACAAAGTGCGAGGAAATGGGCATCAAGGGTCTTTGATCTGAATCCTCCCAAAAATCCGGATGGTACGTACCCGATATTTCATGATAAAGGTGCAATAGGTGGCCTTTTTAAAGGTCTGTTTGGTTACAATGGTGACCCAAGTGGTATAGAGATACTTGTCTGGCTTTGTTCTGTTTTTGGCATGAATTTTATGTGGAGGAGGTACGTAAACTAATGAAAAAATATTTTCTAATTATCCTATCTATCTTGGTATCTATGATTATTATTGTTTGCGAGGATGACCCTTTGCTAGCCCCACAGCAGGAGCCTGAGGACGATGGTGGTAGCTATGGGAACCTTTCTCTTCCTGGAACGGTAGATGATGGTGCAGATAAAAACCCCGAAACCTTCTAACTATTTATTGATTGTATGAATTATTTCAAAAATTTCTTTTTATTATTTGTATCGCTCTTATTGGTTAACAGCTTATGTGCTAATATTTCTGGAACAGTTTATATGTACGAAAAAAATGTACCTCTGCAGGGTGCCAATATTCTATTCAAAAATACATTAGGATCAGAATATGGTGCATCTTCTGATGCAAATGGACGATATAATATAAGCGATGTATCCCCAGGAGATTATACTGTTATAATAAGTTTCATTGGGTATGAAGATTATAAAAAGAGTATCATCATAGAAAAGGGAAAATCATATCAGGTTGATGCATTCCTGTCTATTAAACCAATATTGATGGCTAAGCTTGAGATATTGAGTGAAGTAGATGAACCCTATCAGGACCTTCCTGGGGCCGCTACAGTATTGGGTATGCAGACTATTAAGCTGATTAATCCTATTGGAACCCAGGAGATGTTGGAGTATGTGCCTGGTATCAATGGCTTTGCTGATGATGGTATTGGAAATTCGAGGATAAGTATTGGCATTCGCGGGCTAAACCCCAGAAGGAGCTCTAGAGTGTTGATACTAGAGGATGGCGTCCCAATCCAACCGGCACTTTATGTATACCCTAATATGTACTATAATCCACCTGCAGATCGTATTGATCGCATAGAAGTAATAAAAGGAAGCGGTTCCATATTATATGGTCCCCAGACAATGGGCGGTGTGATTAATTATTTTACAAAGAGACCTCGTAATGAGTTCGGTGGTTCCTTTAAGGTCACTGCTGGAGAGAACGGATACAATAGCATTTTTGCAGAGGTTGGAGGGTGGAACCTTGGTAAGCTTCGTCCTGAGGTACAGCTATTATTTAAAAAAGGTGACGGTTTTAGACAGAACAATGGTTTTGAACAATTCAATGGTACCATAAAGCTCAATTACCAAAAATCCGAATTGCAGAATATATATTTGAAGGCAAATGTGAACTATGAAAATTCCAATGCAACTTACACTGGTCTTACAAAATTCATGTTTGATAATGACCCGACTTTCAATCCTAAAAAAGATGACAACTTTGAAGTCTTCCGAGCAGCATTGGATTATATCAATACCGAAAAATTATCCTCAAACATTTCAAAAAGAACAATGGCCTATGCCAGTCTCTTTGATCGTCGATGGTGGAGGGAGACAGATATGTTTGTCAATGCGGAACTTGATTCGGCGACCGGTGATGTTATGCTTGAGAGCTCTCCAAAAGGATGGTACTTTGCAAATGTACCAGGCTACAACCTAGTGCGTATTGGAAATGGCAATGACAATTTTGGCATACTAAGAACCTTCTATGTCGCAGGTTTAGAAAATTCCTATCATATAAAACACAGAATTATTAATCGACCATCCAAAATGGAAGTTGGTTGGCGTGTATATTGGGAGAGGTTTATCGACGATAGGAAAACAGGATACGTAGCTGTTTATGATTCTACCACAGGTAATGTTGATTCTCTTTTTGCAGCAGACGCGCGTGAGGGTATTTATTTTAGAGGTTCTGGTGAAGATCTGGAGATACTAGGAACCAGCCACCATTACGAGACATTAGCTTTATCAGGTTTCTTAAGTGAGTCCATTGACTTTGGCTTTATTACGGTCAGACCTGGAATACGTTTTGAGGTCTTTGAGCAGGAAAGAGTTGATAGATTACAGGGCTCTATCTATCAGGATAAGACCATTATGGTTGCGCTTCCTGGAATTGGATTTACTACAAACTTCAGTGATATGACTTTATTTGGAGGCGTACATCGTGGATTTACACCTCCATCCAGCGGTGCACTGAAAATCCTTAATTTTGGTGAGGGTATAGAAGAAGGTTCTGGCTTAGACCTTGATGCAGAAAAAAGCTGGAACAGGGAGATAGGGTTACGAAAAAGTAGAGGCCTACTTAATTTTGAATTTTCGCTTTTCAATAATG
>MDTA01186127.1_pt1 | contig 12551 bp, 8 predicted proteins | sample 811151 | NCBI WGS metagenome assembly MDTA01 (sample SAMN05326648, study PRJNA326480) | marine metagenome | isolation source: seawater | place: Indian Ocean: South | collected 2010
CATCCGACGATTCTCGGGCCTCAGTTCTGAAGTTTGCCATCGAAGGCGTCGTGCAAAACATTCGTCGAGACGCGAGCAACACGGTGGACCCGCTCAATGAGCGCATCGTATTCGAGGAGATTTCGAGCATGCTGGAGGAATCGAGAGATTTTTTGGAGAGCGTTGCCAACAAAGAAGTCGAATCGTTCACGGGCATCGACGTCAAAGTCGCCGATATCGCGATGAAAGGGTCATCCATGTCCTTGGACGAAGAGGACGTCATCGAGGACATGTCGGACGCGTACCTCGAGGCTGATCAGAAACTTCGCACCAAGGTACAGAAGAGGAAACTGCTTGAACTGAAAGAAACACTCCTCGGTCTCGGTTTTGGTGAGGACAAAACCATGCCCACTCGGCAGCAGCTCCGCGATGGCAATCACTGGGACGCCGTGCAACAGATAGAAAATCTTGGCGGTTTCGTCAAGGTCGGGAACATGTTGCATTGGACTGGATCAAAATCGCGTCCGCGCGGGTACTGGTCGCTCACAACGCTCGAGTTGGAGATCAAAAACTTCATCGTGAACTCGGAAGATCCCGACGTGCGGCGAAATCCCGATTGCATGCCTTCACAAAAGGCGCTCAGTGCCGGAGGTCGCATGGACATCGTCAACGCTCTCAAGCGTTTCGGCGGCGCGCAAAAAGTGGCGAAGAGCATCGGCATGCGATTCGTGCAAAAGAGGACGACAAAGGCAAAGGGCAAAAAACAAAGTTGACAATGAATGAATGAATGTAGCATTAGCGATTTAATAGGACGCGCGAATTGTTGTTTAGACTCCTCTACGCTCAGATGAAGTACGTGAACACGTCACCGTCGTCGTTAATCTTCGTCGGGTAAACCGGGAGCGGCACCGGAGTCGCCGCCTTCTTCAACCCACCCAAAAACTTACGCATCATGTTATTTTGCGGGCACCACGTGATGACTTCTCCCGTGGCCAAATCGTACTCGGTTCCGTCAAGCGGCACGCGAATCGCCGCCCCCGACGGCCCTTCGAACAGGTCCCCGTCAATCAACGGGTACTGGTACGCCGTCGAGTTACACGCCGTGATGAACACCATCGTTCCGTACTTCACCATGCAAAAGTTCCCGTTCGCCAGGACCAACGCCTTGATCGGCTTCTCCTCCAACTCGGACACGTTGCCCACCTTTATCCATCGCTCCCCGTCCGCCCCGCTCGTCGACGCCGCGCGATCGAACTGCGCCCCACCATCGCCCGCGCGCTTGCCCTTACTCTTCCTCTCCTTCTTTTTCCCATCCGAGTTGAACTCGTCGTCGAGGATGTCACCGATCCCCCGTCGCTTCCCCGCGTCCCGTCTCGTCGCGTCCCCGCGCCCCGTCCTCGTCGAGCGTCTCGCGGAGGTCACCGAGGTCACCGCGAGACCCGAGGTCACCGCCGCGGCGCGCGCGGTCGTCGAAATCATCGAACGCGTCGCCCTCTCCTCGCGCGTCGCGCGTCGCGCGGTGTCGCCGCGCGGTGATGACGTTGCGCGCGAGACGTGACTCACGCCGCACTTAGGACATTCGTCACGTACTGCATGAATTGAAACTCTATCAAAAAACAAGTCACTCTCCTCACGGCGGATGCTTGAAATGGGAAATTGAATTCTCTCGGCGCCAAACAATGTCGCGGATACGACCGCGCGATGACCCGCGAGGCGCGCCGAGGCGCGTCTCGCAAGATGGTGACGATGCGCGTTCGCGCGGTTCGCGCGGCGCGAGCATGAACGGGACGTCGACAAAGGAGCGAGGGGCGAACGAAGGTCGACCCGCCCCGAAGCCGATCACATCGGGCCCGAACGCTCGACGATTGATCGTGCGGGAGAAGACCCTGCGAGAGTGCTTCGCGAAACTGGACGATGGAAAGAGAGGGAAGATCATGGTGGAGGAGTTTCTCGAGCGATTGAGGGGAGATCCGAAGATGACGGACGTCATGCAAGGGGCGACGGAGGATTCCACGACTGGAGAGATGTTGGACGCCGTCTTCGATTCGTTGCAGCGGGCGAGTCAGAGTTGGGTGAGCGTGGATCAGTTTTTGGCGCTGTTCATGATGAGCGAGAACGAAGCGAAGAAGCGGATGAAGAAGATGACCAAGGAGCAAACGCCGAAGAAGGCGTCGAAGAAGAAGAAGGACGACGTCAGCGAGAAGAGTTCTCAACCAGACTCGACGTCGAAGAGAAGCGCGAAGAGTCCGGAGAGAGAAAATTCGGCGCGGAATGAGGTGACGAGCGCGCAAACACCAGATGCGACACACGAGCCGGCGATGTCGACGGATTCGAGATCGTCCATGAGAAGGAAGAAATCGATTCCGAAGGAGCAGCAGCCCGTCGTCGACACGGATTACCTCAGAAGAGTGTTCAATTTGATCGATTACGATGAAAACGAGGAGATCACGCTCGTGGAGTTTTTGTCTGCGTTGCACGTGAACCCAGAGATCGGTACTCTGCTGGACGAAGGGACGTCCGCAGGCGAGGATGTCTCGCAGATTGTGAGCGAAGTCTTTTCGCGCATGGACGCCGACCAGAACAAGAGCGTTTCGTTTGATGAGTTTGTGCAATACTTCACCGCTCGTCAGACGGCGAATGGAAACCAAGCGCTCAACAGGCTCACTAGAGAGGAGAAGAATGCGCTCCTCGAATCAGCGGACAAATCTCGCGTCAGAAGCATGAGCGCCTTCAGACGAGGGGTGCGCTTCATAAGCAAACAAGCGCTCAAGGCTGGTTTGAGGAAGAGCGAGAAGGAGCGTAAAGAGGAGAAATTGAGCTCCATCGATGATGTTGATTTACTGGTCATCAAAAGCTATCTTCGCGACGTGTACAAGCTCATTGATTACGAAAAGAAGGAACGAATCGTGATGCAGGAATTCCTCGACGAGTTGAGCGAAAACGCAGACATCGCCATGTCGCTCGACGCCGGCAGCAGCATCACCGACAGCGCCGCGAGAACCAAGAAGATGGTCGCCACCGTCTTCAAAGCGATGTCCATCGACAAGAAACGTGTCGTGACGTATTCCGAATTCGTCGACTACTTTATCAAGATCACATCTGAGCAGTTCAACGCGCATTCGCCCTTGGCGAGCGGTAGCGCTGTGGCCGAGACGCGAAGCGCAGATGAGAATGCGGAAATCGCGGAATTAGTCGCCGTGCTTTTCAAGTGTGAAAACCGCACCCCTCCTCCGGCTCGTGCGAAGCCAGCGGCCAAGGTGACGCGCGCGCCGTCGCGTCGCGACGACTACCTGGACGGGATGTCGTTTGATGATGAAGAAGATTTGGATCACGACGTACGTCTTTTGAGAAGCGAATTGCAAGGACTCCTCGTCGAGAACGAACGATTGAATAAAGCGCACGACGTGCTTAGCAAGTCGAACAATATGTTGACGCTGAAGTTAAACGTGCTCTCGCATTTGTACTCTAAACAGAGCGCGGAATTTCAGGCGTTGATTGAAGCGAGCAAGTAGTGGCGCGATCTGTAACAAATAGAAATAATGCAGTACTGGTAATTCATCATTGCACGCTGCACGCTAATCAATTTTCACGCTACCGTAAATCGCACGCACGAACGCCAAGCACGCCAAGAAACCGACCGTACCTGTGAGGATGAAAAATCCAAACGATAAGACGGTCATGTATCCAAAGTAGATGAACGTGGTGATCTTGTGAGTCACTACCAGCTTAGTCTTGTAGTAGACGATACCGTACGCGAACATGTAGAACGCGGCAGCACCGCTCGTCAAGAACGAGCGCCACCACCATCTGTAATCTTCCGTGCACAGTTGGAAGTAGCACAGCACGACAGTGATCTCTGCGCACGTCACGATGAGGATGATGAAGACGAGAGCGAGGAAGCCGAAAATGTAATAGAATTGTTGAAGCCATATGCTCGTGAGGATGAAGAAGAGCTCGATGAACACCGCACCGAACGGCAGAATGCCTCCCACGAGGACGAAGAAGACGTCGTGCATGTACCAAGGCTGTGGAGGAATTTGCCGAGGAATCTTATTGGTTCTCACCGGCTCCTCCAAGGGCTCTCTCTTGAATCCCAAGTAACTTCCCACGAAGGTCAAAGGCACGGAAATACCGAACCAAAGAAACATTAATACAAAGTACGTGCTGAACGGAATGGCACCGCTACTCTTTTGGCCCCACACGAGAATGTTCAGCACGGTTCCCACCGCGAAGACGACGCCGGGATACATCAACGACGCCCTCAACGCATTCATCTTCCACGCTTGTCCCTTGAACATCCGGAACAAGAAGGCGCTGACGTAGCCGTTGATGAAACTCATGATGACGTAGAGCATCACCATCGCCGTCATGAGCCCACCTCTGTTCGCCGGGGAGAGGAACCCGAGGACGGCGAAGAACATGGTGACGGTGGTCATGCAGATGAGCTGCACGCCTGTGCCCGTGAACACGGATAACCACGAGTAATTCGGCGGCACACGGAAGACATCTCCGTGCACCAACTTCCATCCAGACTCCTCTTGCGTCTCTTCCGCCGTCTCGAGCTGATTATACATGGCGATGTCGCGGTGCAACGTTCGAAGCATGATGAGCGCCGTCATCACCGACAAAAAGAGCACGATCATCATGCTGTTGACGATGGAAAACCAATGAATCTCATCGTCCACCATCAACAGATACGTGTCCCAACGACTCGCCCAACGAATATCGCTCTCCTTGAACAAAGTATCGTACGTGTACACGATCTCCTCGCCCGTTTTGACCTCTTGCGGCGGGCTCGCCTCTGAGACGTACACCTTGGATCTCGGATTGCACGTCTTCAACGACGGCGCGTCGTCCGACCACTTTTTATACTTATGATTCACACTGAACGGCACGCACTCAAATCCAACGATTCGACTCAAATCCGTGTCCGGATCTCGATGATAGAGAATCGTGAACCGCACGTGATTGTTCACGTACGTCTTTCCGTCGTTCGCCGCGAATCCCACCGGAAAGCCTCTCTCGTACCGTTTCCTCGTTCCCTTTTCATCCGTCACGTACTGCGTCATCCCCACCGGTAAATTATCCAGAATCATCTGCACTCGATACTCATCTCGAATCATAGACTCCATCGTCTTCGCCTCCTTCTCGCTCAGCGTCTTTCGACACTGCACCTTGCACTGATCGTCGAATCGCATCTCCAGCGAGTACAATGAATTTTCGATTCGATCGCCTCGCAGCACCTCTCCCAGATTCTCCGCCGCGTGTTTCACCCTCTCCGGTTTACAGTACGGCAACGAATAGTAATCGTACGGCATCTGCGTCACCGCGCTCGAGAGTTTATTCACCTTGACGTAGACTAAATCATCCCTCTCGTAATCGATCGGGGCGACGCCGGGAAGATAAAACGCGCGCGCGGACCGCGACGACGACGCGACGACGACGACGAGCGCGCACAGCGCGCGCGAGAGTCGATCGCGCGATGTCTTCCCTCGGCGCATGGCCTCGCTCGGGGCGCGCGCACGACGCGCGGGCGTGTGCGGACCGCGCGATCGTCATCGCGATCATCATCGCGCGCGGCACCCGGAGACTGAGACGAAACGCGCGCCGACGCGAGACGCGAGGGACGCGAGGGACGCGAGGGACGCGAGGGACGCGGGATGGATTGCATGCGCGCGTCACGCGCGTGGATTGGAAACGAGTCGACCCGAGACGGCGGCGTGCAGGCGACGAAGGCGCGCGGCCCATCGGGCGAGTCCGCGCGCGCGAACGGCGCGCGGGTCGACGCGCGCGTCGGCGCCCGGCGGGCGGCGAATGCGCACGACGCGCGCGAGCTGATCGACGCGCGCGTCGACGCGTCCGTCGAGGATTAAAGCGACGACGAGCGCCTCGACGTCGTCCTCTGGAATGTTGAGCTCGGTGGAGATGTGTGGGATGGTGATGGTGGTGTAGGGTTTGATGAGGTTGAGGAGCACCTGCGTGCGAATGTTTTTGAGCAAGTCCTCGATGGAGTCGCGGACGAAGTCGTCGCCCATGACTTGGGCGCGGTGCGCGGAGAGAAGACGTTCAAAGGTGGTGATGTCGTTGCGTTGATAGGCGCCGACGAGGGCGCGCATGGCGGTGACGTCGGGATCGTCTCTGTATGGTTTGACCTCCTGCGCGTCAAAGGGATCCACCGCGCTCTCCATGAGCATGTTGGCCAAGACGAGGTATTTGAGGCACTGCACGCGACGCTCGCTTCCGGCTTCGTCGTAGGACTTGAAGGCTTCGAAAAAATCAGTCGCCGCGAGCTCCCACTGGCGCTCCGTCATGTACATCTTTCCTCCGCACTCTCGAATGACGCCCGAGATGCGCGGATGGGGAATGGCCGAGGTGACTTGTAACGCCTTGACGTACAAGTCTTTGAGCTTTTTCGTGTTTTTTTGCGCCGTGTACATTTGAATCTCGATGGAATACACCTCCAATAATTGCGTCCCCTTGCGCTGATCGAGCGTGCCGTCCTCGTTTTGACAACTCTTGTGTAATTCTCTCAGAATGAGCTGCATCTGTGGGAACTCCTTGGCGTCAAAGAGAAGCGCGCACAGTTTGAGATTCGTCTTGAACCACAGGCGTTCGTTCTTCGTCTCTTCTAATTTCTTCAACGTCGTCTCGTAAAACTCTTGTAAAAAACCCATGTCCTCGTTCGTCCCGATGTCGTCCAAGATAGAATTCAGCACCTTTTCGCTATAATTCCTCGTCACCGCGTCGTTGACGTACGCCAACAGCTCTTTATATCTCTCCAACATCTTCTCGGCGTCGCCCATTTTATACAACAACTTTACAATTTGTTTCAACGCCTTGAACCCCCACTCACCCTTCTCGCGCTCCATGGAGATGACCTCCGCGAACGCCTCCAACGCATTTTCGCGCGCCCCATCCTCGAGCAAACCTGCGCGCGCGGCGAGCGTTCGAGCGCGTCAGTCAGTCGGTTCACTCTTTCCTCTCTCTCTCTCTCAGGAAAGAATGACGTGAATGCGCGAGTGGGTGTGGGTACATCTCTTCCTCGCGTTCCCTGTCTCGCGCGACCGCGATCGATCCCTCCCCCGCGCGCACCTTTGGCGTTATAATACGCATTCTCCACGTCCACCTCCTCCTCGTCGCACTCGTCCTCGTCCGAGTACGTGAACCCGTAGTCGTCGTCGTCCGACATGACGACGCGCGGCGGTCGTCTCGCGCGTCCAGACGATGGGACCGCCGCGTGCGCGCGATCCACGCGCGCGCGTCGTCGTCGACGCGATCCACGCGCGCGTGAATTTTCGTTCGCGCGTCTCCCGTCGGTGCGACCGAGATTCGCGCGTCGACGCGTGGCGCGAGGCGCGACGGATCGACGACGCGCGGTGGTTAGCGGTATCACCTGTAGCTGTATCACCTCGAGACTTCTAACACGCGTTGGCCCAAGCGGGTCAGTAAGGCTCGACTCTGCGTTTTCGCCGCCGCGTGGAGTCGAGCGTACGCGTAGAGCGCGCCGGCGAAGAGGGGAAGGCGTAACCCTTTCGACCCGTGGGCGAGAAACGTGAGGGCGAGGCCCGGACCGACGTACTCGGCGGCGCGGCGCGCGCCGAGGAGGCGGAATTTCCGAAACATGCTGACGCAAAAGGCGACGAGACCGACGGTGAAGAAACCGCCGGTGAGAGCGTCGAGGTGAGCGTGGGTGCCGGCGATGGAGGGAGAGTGGATCCAGGAGGCGTCGAGGCGTCGGAAGTCTCGCCAGGGGGGGACCCATCGGACGAGACGGTAAAAGAGCACCTCGACGTAACACGGAGAGACGTGGAGGATGACGCCTCGATGCGTCGAGATGCCGTCCACCGTGAGCGCGCGAAGGGTTTTTGAGAGTTTTGGAAAAGCGCGTCGACGGTCCAGAACGCCGCGAAGGCGAGTCAAGGCGTAGAAGAGCGCGTGGCTCGAGAGCCGACACGTCGCCGCCGCGACGATTGTCAAGGCGACGACGCCGAGGGCTGCGAGCACGAGCGCCGGTTCTTCGCGCTCGAGATACCGAGCCGCTCTCGTGCGTTCGAGATTATACTGATATCCGCACTGATCGCATCCGTAAAAGCTCCTCGGGTTACGGCTCATGCTTCGCCACTCGTTGAGGCAGTCGACGTGCACCAGTCCCATCGATCCTCGACACAGGCACGGAGAAAATAATCTTCCAGCGTCTTCACCGGCGAAACATATCCTACACACCCTCTCTTCTTCCTCCTCCGTTTGACCGCCGGCGTTCGCGTCTCCATTCGCGTTCGTGCCTCCGGCGTTCGTCGCCTCTCCGCGCGCTCGAAGCGCTCGCGCGACGGCTTCGTCCTCCCGCTCCCGCTCGCGTCTCTCCTCCTCTCTCTTCCGCTGCGCCTCCCAACGCGCCCGGTGTTCCAGCGCACGCCGACGAAGCGCTTCCCCCTGCACGATCGATCCCTCCATCTGTCTCTCTTCGTTCATGTTCACGTGCCCTTGACGTCAAACTTCATCTCTGAAAAAGTTCGCCCCGCGTCCCCGAGCGCCTGCTCCACCGCCAACTGATCGCTCACGTTCTTGATTCTCCTCGCGATGTCGTCCACGGTCATGCGATGGACGTTGAACTGGTCCTTCTGTCCGCTCGCGAACTCGACGGCGACGACGGGCGGGGCGTCGTCGTCGCGCACGCGCGGTTCGATCGAACACTCAGGGTTCGATGCGATCGCTTTCGGGGACGTCAGGCGGGATAAGAACTCGCGAGCGGCGGTGCAGCGCGGATCGAGCGTGTTGAATTGCACGCGCACGCGTTTCAGGTGACGCAGTGGCATGCGAGAGGCCGGGGCGTGAACGTGTGAGGGAAGGCTCGAGCGTCGACGGCTCGTCAGAGCGCGGCGTGCGCGGGCGCGCATTAAACGAATGGACTATGCGATTCTATCTATAATAAACACGAATGAATCATAAGTTGAACTCTGGCACGTCTTCCAGCGCGAAATCGCGAGAAAGGTTAGTGCCAGGCGCACTGTCTGGAGGAAACAGCGTTTGCGCTTGCGCGTCGAAGTGCTTCTCAAAGTCCACCTGCAAGTCTGACGCGTTCATGGCTGGCGTCTGCGCGAGTAATTGCGAAATCTCTTCACTGAGTTCTGGATGCGCTTGATAAGGCGTCATCACGGGTGCCTGCGGGAACGGTACCGCATCCACAGCTTCGGAGAACGGCTGAGACCACCCCTCCGTCGTCCCCGGCGAGAGCACGGGCAGCTCCGTCACCTTTGCTCCAGACGCGTTCGACGCCCTAGTCGTCTGCACCGCCTCCACCGCCTCTGACAATTTTTGCGGCGCACTCTTTCGTCTCTTCGCTCCCTTCGCCGACGTCGCCTCCGCGTCCACTTCGGCTCTCGGCTCGTGCGTCGCCGCCTCCCCGCTCGCGCCCACGCCATCCGTCCTCTCTCCAATCTTCCCATTCTTCCTCATCCACTCGTACTGTCTCTCCAACACGGCGTTAAATCGTATTATCTGACTCTTCAACCGCACCATCATGTGATACACCTTGAAAAACTCCGGATTACTCTTCTCCAACTGCGACCACACCAAACGCGTAAACGTCGGCTCAATCTTAGCAGTCTCCTCCAGGTGCTTCACGATCTCTTCCTTGGACATGTACAGCCGCAGCGATCGCTCCAAAAGATTCTGCACCATGGCCACGTCGTGCGCGCTCACCTTACCGCCCCCCCACGGGGCGCCATCGCCTCCACCGCCCGCGTTCGAGCGTCCGCTCGCGGCGGCACCCTTTCCCATCTCTCTCTCTCTCTCTCTCTCTCTCTCGCCCACCGCGCGCGCGTCCACACCGCTCGCCGCTCGCGCGTCCACACCGCTCGCGCGAACGGCCTCCCTCGCGCTCGCCTCCCTCGCGCGTCGACGTCCGCCGTCGTCCGCGGCGCCGCGAACGTCCAGTCGTCCCGTCGGGTACTTTTTTACCCGCCGATTCATGTATCGGACGTACAATGCGTATTGCACCACTTTCCAATCCATCAGAAAACAAACCCGGAAAGTGCGCGCGCGACGATCGATCGATCGATCGACGGCCGCGCGTTCGCGTCGCCACACGCGCGCGCGTCCACGTCGCGCGCGTCTCGGGCGATGACGGACGAGGGAAAACCACCCGCGCGGTCCTCCGCGTCGAGACTCGGGAGCATACGCGGCGCGAGCGGTGGGAAATCGCGGAACACCGCGCGCGGGACGCGCGCGGCGGCGGCTGACGGTTCCTCGGACGCGCGCGCGACGCCGGTGCGCGCGAGACGGACGTCGGGACAAGGGGCTTCGCGCGGGTCCACCGCGGACGACGGGACGGCGACGGGAGAGAGGGACGGCGGCGGCGACGGCGACGGTGGGGCCGCGCCGAGACGCGCGACGCGCGCGTCGACGACGCCCGGGAAGGGAAAGGCGGCGCGCCGCGGCGCGGGGAGCTCGGGCGGTGATGTCGCGATGGGCGACGCCGTGGACGAGCGGAAGACGCCGAGAACACCGACGAGGGGTCGAGGCGCGCGAGGGGCGGTGAAGGTGAAGGAGGAGCGGCCGGACGAGCGCGGCGGGGACGCGGGAGAGACGCCGGGAACGCCGGTTGGCGCGACTTTAGGCGACGGGGTGCACACGACGCCGGCTCGTCAGGCTCGGATGAGTAAGTCAAAACAGGCGCAGTTGGCGTTGGAAGAGGCGTCGAGGAGGATTCAGCACGACCGCGTCACGGAGGAGGAGATGCACGACGCCGAGGAGGATTGGGCGGATAAATCGCAGTATTATCCCACGGTTCTCACGGAAAGATCGAGAGACGTCGAGGGATCGTCGGTGGGGGACGTGGTGCGTTCGACGGATGAAGGGAATAGATTTGTTGTGTTGCAACTTCCCTCGGATTTGCCGCTCATCAAGCGACCCGAGGGCGAAGAGATGGACGTCGACGGCGTCGTAGAAGTCAAAGACGACGATGAATTAGGCGATGAACAAAACGAACTCGTGCGAGGCGTCGCGGATTTAGCGAATGGACAGCTCGGTGAGCTCAAGATTCATGCTGACGGCTCGGCGAAACTTTACATCGGAAACGCCGCCTTCGACGTCATGCACGGCATTCCCTATCAACACTCCGAGCATCTCGCTCGATTAGACGAGAGTAAGCGACAGTGCGTCATCATGGGCTCGACGGTTGCGAGATTAACTTGCGTGCCGGACGTGACGCAGCTCTTACTCTAAAGAAACGATTAGCACACTTTAGCTCGCTTTTGGTAAGATAATGACAAAAGTTTCCTAACGCGCCGGGGCGCCAACCTCGGCATATAATGACGCACGCGCAGCGTCGCAGAAGTGACCGACGTTCTCTTCCGGGGTGCCTTGAGCCACCCCGTGTCCGACGTTCAAGATGTGCTTACCGTTGCCCGCGTCCTTCACGTTCTTCGCCACCTCCTCTCTAATGCGATCCGGACTCGCGAAGAGGTACATGGGGTCCATGTTACCTTGCAAGACGCGATCGGGGCCGAGGATGGCTCTCGCTTCGCTCATGCTCGTGTTCCAATCCAAACCAATGACGTCCGCAGTGGACTTCTTGAGCTCGTGGAGCTTACCGACGCCACCGTTCGCGTGGAAAATGAGCGGCGTCTCCGGGTGTCGTTCCTTGACGTAAGCGATGATGCGCTCGTTGTACGGGTGGGAAAACTCGAGGAATTGCTGCGGAGAGAGGTGGTGCGCCCAGGAATCGAAGATCTGCACTACTTGCGCACCACTATCGATTTGGTGGCACACGTACACGCCGAGCGCGTCCGCCAACTTGGACAAGAACGCGTGAAGCGTCTCTGGATCTTGCGTCATGATTTGCTTCGTCGTCATCAAGTGTCTGTCGCTGGAACCCTCCATGGCGTACGCCGCGAGCGTCCACGGAGATCCAACGAAACCGAGCATGGTGGACTGTCCATCGATCTCCTTTCGAAGCGTGCTGAGAATCTCCCGAACGAACGGCAACTGCGAGTCCGGATCATCGAGCTGTTTCATCGCGTTGACGTCCGCCATCGTGCGCACCGGTTCCACCACCGGTCCCTTACCCTTCACCACATCGAACTCGATCCCGAGCGCCGGCAACGGCGTCAAGATATCGCTAAACATGATCACACCGTCCGGCTTAAACGCCCGCCACGGCTGCATGGAGAGTTCAATCGCGATCTCCGGCGTCTCCGACCTGTATCGAAACCCGTACTTGGTGCTGTACGCGCGAAACTCCGCCATGTACCTCCCCGCCTGACGCATCAACCACACCGGCGGTCGCTCGACGTCCTCACCCCGCGCCGCGCGCAATAGAATGGGATCTTTCGCCTCTCCGTTCGCCGCGTCGACGCGCGCGAGCGCACCTCTCGCGCGCGCGGTCGCGCCCGCGCCTCGGGGCGCCATCGTCGCGGTCTTCACCGTCGCGCTCCTCTTCGTCGTCGTCGCGCGAATCCCCCGCGCGGGCGTCGCGGACGCGCGCGTCGTCATCATCATCGTCGTCGTCGGCGTCTCGCGTCGGCGTCGTCGTCTCGCGTCGGCGTCGACGTCTCGCGCTCGAGCCGGTTTCG
>MDTA01011641.1_pt1 | contig 12550 bp, 13 predicted proteins | sample 811151 | NCBI WGS metagenome assembly MDTA01 (sample SAMN05326648, study PRJNA326480) | marine metagenome | isolation source: seawater | place: Indian Ocean: South | collected 2010
AAATTCCTTCAAATTCAACTTTGACCGTGCCAGTAGGACCATGTCTTTGTTTACCTAATATAATGTCAGCTAACCCATTAACATCGTTCATTTTCGACTGCCATTCAGCGTGCTCAATTGAACCTAATTTAGGTTGTTTTCTCTCTAAATAATAAGCTTCTCTGTAAACGAACATTACAACGTCCGCATCTTGTTCAATAGATCCAGACTCTCTTAAGTCTGCTAATTGTGGTTGTTTATCATCTCTTTGCTCCACCGCTCTGGACAATTGTGAAAGTGCAAGTACTGGAACAGATAATTCTTTGGCTAAAGCTTTTAAACCTTGAGTAATTTCAGATATTTCTTGAACCCGACCATCATTTCTACTCAAACTTGATCTCATTAGCTGAATATAATCTACAACTACAAGGCTTAATCCAAATAATCTTTTTATCCGTCTTGCTCTATTACAAAGTGTTGCAATAGTTATAGCGGGGGTTTCATCTATGTATAATGGTAAATTATAGATATTTCTTGAGGTTTCAATATATCTATTAATTTCCTCTTCTGTAACTTTCCCTCTTCTAATATCATTAGATTTTATTTTTGCTTGTTCTGATAATATTCTTGTAGAAAGTTGCTCACTAGACATTTCTAAAGAAAAAAAAGCTACAGAAGATTTCTCCTGTCTTTTTATAATATTTTGTGCCGCATTATAAGCTATGTTGGTAGCTAATGCAGTTTTACCCATAGAAGGTCTACCTGCAATAATAATTAAATCAGATTTATGTAGACCTCCAAGTTTTTCATCTAAATCTGTTAAACCAGTGGGCACTCCAACAATACCTTGTTCATTTTGCATTGCCATTGTTGCCATCTCAATAGTTTGATCCAAAGCCTGGTTAAATTTTAAAAATGATTGAGAAAAACTTCCTCTTTCAGCTAAGTCAAAAAGAGATTTTTCCGTACTTTCAATTATATTTTCTGCATTTCGTTCTTCTGAATTAGCGTTTAAAGTATCAGAAGATAATTTATCTGAAATCATAACTAATTCTCTCCTCAAGTACATTTCATGGATTATTTTTGCATAATCCATAGCTTGTTTTGCAGAGCCCGAAAATCTAGTTAGTTTTACTAAATATTCAGTTCCACCGACTTCCTTAAGCATATTATCTTTTTCAAAAAAGTTTTTTAATGTAATCGGATTAGCTATCATTCCTTTATTATTTAAGTTTTCAATAACTTGATAAATTTTGACGTGACCTGGATCAAAAAAAATATTTGGGTTGATTAAACTTGATATTTCATCAATTATATCGTTATTGACCAATATAGACCCAAGAAGTGATTGCTCAGCTTCAATATTAGATGGCTGTTTATTTTCAGAATTATTATAAATGGTATTTACTTCTTTCACTAATTTATAATAATTTACAATAAAGATTGATAAAGTAAAAAGTTACACACTCTTTTTATCCATCTGTGGAAAAGTTATTTTGATTGGATCTTGTCTATTTTAATAGATATTTGAGCTTTGACTTCAGAGTGGAAATTTATGTCAGCTTTAAAAACACCAATTTTATTTAATTCATCCTTAAGTATAATTTGTGAAGGGCTAACCTCGGCATTTACACTTTGTTTAATCATGCTTGTGATTTCTTTGGGTTTTATTGATCCGTATAATTCACCATTTTCTTTACTTTCTTTATTGAAAGTAAAAGTTTTTTTATTGACCAATTTTGCAATTTCTTTGAATTTATTCTTTATTTCTAAGTTTTTTTTATTTAATTCATCTTTTTTTTTACTAACTAATTCAAGATTTTCTTTATTGAATCTCAATGCTTTTCCTTGTTTAAGTAAAAAATTTCTGCCAAATCCATTTTTAACTTTAACTTTATCTCCGATATTTCCAAGATTAAGAATATTTTCCAATAATATCACTTCCATTTAAACCAATCCTAATATTTTAGCTTTTTTTATTTCTCTTGTTAATTTTTTTTGTTTATTGAAAGAAACTGATGTAATTTTAGATGATATTATTTTTCCGTTGTCAGAAATATACCTTCTAAGCAAATTTATATTTTTATAATCAATTATAGGAGCATTTTTAATAGATAGGGGACATTTTTTTGAAAACTTGCCGTCGTTTTTTTGAAATAAACTTAGTTTATTTAACGAATTGCCACCTTTTTTTTGAAATTTTTTTGTTTTTCTTTTCATTGTTTATAGTTATTTATCTTTTTTAAAAAATTCGTTTTTTGTATCTAATTTTTTATATTTGACTGTTAAATGCCTTATAATGGCACCGTCGATTTTCAACTTTTTTTCAATTTCAATTAATGTCTTTTTATTTCCTTCAAATTTATAATGTATAAAAAAACCTTTATTGTAATTCTTTATTTTATTGGCTAAACTTAAAAGGCCCCATTCCTCAACTTTAATTACCTTTCCATTGGAACTGATTATTTCGTTGTATTTTTCTTTAACAGATTTTATTTCTTTTTCGCCCAAATCTTGTTTTGCTACAATTGTATTTTCGTAAAAAGCCATATTATTAATGTTTGTTCATTATTTAATTGTAAAAATTGGGTTATACTATAATGAATGATTATAGCAATACAAATTATTATTAATTAAACTTGTAAAAATGAGCGCTTTATTGTTTCCAGGTCAAGGATCACAGAATGTCGGTATGGGTGTCGAATTTTTTAAAAATTTCGATATTGTAAAAAAAATATTTAATAAAGCTGATGAAAAATTAGATTACCCAATATCTAAAATGATTTTAGAGGGACCAGAAGAAAATTTGCAACTTACTGAAAATACTCAACCAGCAATTTTGACGGTGAGTTATTCAATTTTTAAAGTTTTAAAAGAAGAATTTAATTTTAGCACAAAAGAGTTACAATATTTTGCAGGCCACTCATTAGGAGAGTACAGTGCTCTAGTTTGTTCAGATTCTTTAAGTTTTGAAGAAGCGCTTTATTTATTACATGAAAGAGGAAAAGCTATGCAAAAAGCTGTGCCTGTAGGAAAAGGAAGTATGCTTGCAGTTCTCGGAGCTAAATTTGATGAGGTGAATGAATTAATAAAATCTTTTACCCTAGAAGAAAAAGGGATATGTGAAATAGCCAATGATAATGCTGAAGGTCAAGTAATAGTAAGCGGCGATAAAGAAAAGGTGGACACATTTCAATCAATTTTAAAAAAGAACAAAATCAAATCTATACCTCTTAAAGTAAGTGCTCCTTTTCATTGTTCGCTAATGAGACCTGCAGCAGAAGAAATGAGAGATAAAATTAGTAACGCTAATTTTAAAAAACCATCTTTTAATATTGTAAACAATGTTACTGCGAAAATAGAAAATAATCCTTTAAAAATTAAAGAATTATTGATTAATCAAATCTATTCTACTGTAAAATGGAGAGAAAGTATTATTAATATTTCAAAAAATTCTATAAACACTTTTATTGAAATAGGCCCAGGAAAGGTTTTAACAGGAATGGTAAAAAGAACGTTAAATAACGTTAAATGCTTTTCAATTAATACGATTGCTGATATTAAAAATTTACAAAATGAATTTAAAAAATAAAAAAATTTTAATCACTGGAGCCACTGGCGGTATTGGAAATTCTCTTATTAAAAAATTTAATTCTTTGGGATCTATAATTATTGCAACTGGAACTAACGAGGAAAAACTTAATCAACTAAAAAAGAATTATACAAACATTACGGTAGAAAAATTTAAATTAGATGAGCACGATAATATTGAGGGTTTTTTAGATAAAGTTAATAATGAGATTGGAGGTTTAGATATTTTAGTAAATAATGCTGGCATTACTCTAGACAATTTATCAATAAGGCTGTCAGAAGAAAATTGGAAAAAAGTTTTAGATATTAATCTTACCTCTACATTTTTAATGTGTAAATATGCTATTAAAAAAATGTTAAAAAATAAACAAGGTAAAATTATAAACATAACATCAATTGTTGGTCATACTGGAAATTTGGGCCAGGCAAACTATGCGGCTTCCAAAGCAGGTATAATAGCTTTCTCAAAAAGTCTAGCTATTGAATACGCAAAAAAAAATATTAATATCAACTGTGTTTCACCTGGTTTTATTAAAACTGATATGACTGATAAAATTAATGAGGAATTTAAAAAAAATTTGATTAGTAAAATTCCTTCAGGTAATTTAGGAACTGGAGAGGATGTTTCAAATTGTGTTGCTTTTTTAGCATCTGATATGGCTAATTACATTAATGGAGAAACAATCCATGTTAATGGTGGAATGTATATGGCTTGACAATTCTAATTATTTATTTATTAAGAAAATATAAACACGAAAGGAATTCATGTCAGAAGAAATTAAAGGGAAAATAAAAAAAATAGTTGCAGACCATTTAGGGATAGAAGAAGAAAAGGTTACTGAAGAAGCTAGTTTTATAGATGATTTAGGAGCCGATAGTTTAGATACTGTTGAATTAGTTATGGCATTCGAGGAAGAATTTGGATCAGAGATATCTGATAGTGAAGCAGAAAAGATACTTACAGTTGGAGATGCTATTAAGTTTATAGAAAGCAAATCTAGCTAATTCAGAATTCTAAATCTAAAATGGTTGATGATAATAAAAATATCATGTTGGTTTTATCATCTCCGTCTGGTGCAGGCAAAACTACCATCACCAAAAAAATTCAACAAAAATTTAACTCTTTTAAGATTTCTGTTTCTCATACAACAAGAAAACCGAGGCCAAATGAAGTTGACGGTATTGATTATAATTTTGTATCAATAAATAAATTTAAAGAGTTAATCAAAGCAAACAAATTTTATGAATATGCAAAAATATTTGATAATTTTTACGGAACCTCAAAGGAAAATGTAGATAATTTAATTAAAACAAACGATGTTATATTTGACATTGATTGGCAAGGAAACCAACAATTATCTGAATTTAAAAATTTAAATTTGTTAAGAATTTTTATCACAACTAAAGATAAAAATTCCCTAAAAAATAGGCTTTTAAAAAGAAACCAAGATAGTGAAAAAGAGGTAGAAAAAAGATTAAAATCATATGATGAAGATGTATCTCACTGGAATGAATATGATTTTGTAGTAATAAATGAAAATTTAGAAATTTGTTTTAAACAAATAGAGAATATCATTTTAAATTACAAAAACTAAAATTATTTTTTTTCTAATAATTCTACTACTTTATAATAAAAATTCGGCTTCATATCTGATGGCCTTAATTCTAAATTTAAATCTTTAAAATTTTTCAACTGATTTTCGTTAAGTATTTTTTTTAAATTTTTATTTATCATTTTCCTTTTATTAGAAAAAAAAATATTTGTAATTTTTTCTAAATTGTTAAGATTTTTAATATTAAACTTTTCAATTGATTTTGGAGCCAAATGAAGTAGTGTTGACATTACTTTAGGCTTAGGTGAGAAACAATTTGGTGAAACATCAAATTTATTTAATAAATTAAGTCGTAATTCAGACATAATCGTTAATCTTCCATATGTTTTACCAATAACCTTATCCGCTACTTCTTTTTGAAACATTAATATCAAATCAGAGTATTTTGGTGGCCATTTTTTAAACTTTACTAAGTTCACTAAAACTTGAGATGAAATATTATAGGGTAGATTTCCAAATATGACAGTCTTGTCTTTTAAAATTTTTTCTAATTTTATTTTTAAGATATCAATGTTGATGACCTTAATATTTTTATTTTTACTATATTTTTCCTTTAATTTTTTGAAAAGATTATAATCCTTTTCTATGAGTAGAAGTGATTTTGGTTTTTCACCTATAATTTTTTCTGTGAGAGACCCTTTGCCAGGACCAATTTCCAAGATATTTCTATTACTAATATTCAAATTGTTAATAATTTTATTAATTATATTTTGATCTTTAAGAAAATTTTGACCCAAAGATTTCTTAGCAAAATTCATTACTTACACTTATTCATCAAGTTTATACAATTGAATAAACTTTCTATATTCGCTTTATTTTTTTTAATTAAGTTAATTGCGGTTCCATGGTCTGGCGACATTCTAATATAATCTAATCCCAGAGTAATATTAATTGCATTAAATTTGAAAAGATTTTTAAATGGTATTAATACTTGATCATGATACATGCCAATTATAAGATTATACTTTTTATACTCTTCTATAAAAAAACTGTCAGCAGGCAGCGGACCATCTAATTTAATCTTTTTTTTAAGCAGTCTTATAGCTGGAATAATTATTTTTTTTTCTTCTGAATTTTTGTCTAATTCATCATTGTGGGGATTAAGACCCAATATAGCAATTTTTGGTTTTCTTCTAAATATTTTATAGTAATGTTTAAATACAGTTTCGGTTTTTTTTATAATCAATTTACTGTTTAACTTTTTTGAGATTTCTTTTATTTTTATGTGTGTAGTAATTGGAACTACAGATAATCTTTTATTATAAAGCACCATTACCTCAGAATTAATCTTATTAGATTTTCTAGCAATAAGCTCTGTAACACCAAATATCCCCTTTTGTTTAATCAATTTTTTATCTATTGGACAATTGATAAATCCTGGGATCTTTTTTTTTTGACTTAAAACATGAGCAAAATTTAAACATGTTTTTACATATTTAGATGCAGCACTTTTTGGAACTTTAAAGCAGTTTTTAAATTCAAGAGGAAAATCTAGGATATTTAAATAATTTTTGCAGTTTTTTTGTTCAACACTTTTAAGACAGTTAAGCGGAACTCTAACATTCAATTCACTTGATTGTTTTTTCAATAAATTGAAGTTTCCAAAAATTAAAATCTTTTTTTTTAAACTCGAGTTAATTTTCTTCCAAGATTTAAATATAATTTCAGAATTAATACTATTAGGGTCTCCTGCTAAAATAATAATTTTATTTTTCATTGGATTTCTATAAAAGTTGAATTTCTTAATTTGGACAAATGGTTATTGGAGTACAAATCTAAAAGTTCATTTTTTTTTTTTCGATATTATAGAGTCTTTGACTTGTTCTATATTTAATTTTTTTTCACTTTTAACATATCTTTTATCTAATATTTTAAAAAAGATAATTTTATTTGCTTCAATAAATGGTTCAGTTATCTCACCAATATTTTTTTCTTTTAATAATCCAGCTATACGTTTGGAAAGACTTGTAGATTTTATCCAACCTAAATCTCCGCCATCTAATGCAGTTGTAGAAGAACTAAAATTTATAGCCGTTTTTTCAAAACCTTTGTCCATAATATTTTTTTCTATAAATGCTATTACATCTTTGGTATCAAGATTATCCTCTAACAAAATCTCTATTTCAGCTAAGTGAAATTCAGGGATATTTTCTTGCTTATTTTCTTTAATAAATAAATTTAACTCAGTAGAAATTTGATTATTATCAATTGATATCTCTTTTACATAAAGTTGATAAATTAATTTTTGCCATAAAAATTCTGTTTTAATTTCCTCTAAATATTGATCATAATCTATTTTATTATTAAGAAAGAATTCTTTCAGTTGGCTTTTCTTTACATTGAATTTTCTCGAGAGCTTTTTTAAGTGATCATCTATTGCTACTGGATTATCTCTAAAATTATATTTTTTTAACTCTACATTTTTCAATTTTAAATTAATTAAAGATTTCAAAGCATAACTTTTGAGGTTATCAATATTCTTCTGATTTATTTGTGTTTCAGTAATTAATAAATTAAATTTTATTTTATTTTCAAGTTCAATAGACGTTACTATTTCATTACCAACTTTTGCAATAATATTGTTTTTTATGCTTGCACTAGTTATTTGACTTGAAAATAATAAAATCAAACAGGCTGATATAATAAAAATTTTTTTCATTATTGGTTAAAGCTTGGTGAATTTAGAGAACCGAATGAATTTAATGTTATTTTAAACATTAAAGAATTTTCTGACTCCAACTCCGAGTCATTGTAAAATTCTCTTCTAAACACTATTCCTGCTCTTAAACAATCATTAATATATTCATAACTCAAATCATAAAATTCTGAAGAATCAGTTATTAAATTTCTCTTATTGCTGAAAGTGAACAATCCACTTTCCCCTCTCATAACTTCAATTGACGTTTTTAAATATTCGTTTTCGGTGCTGCTATTGTTTTCTTCTAAATAATTTAAGTTAAATTTTATTTTATTTGCATCATATGAAGCACTCATTTCGTTAAAATTTAACTTTTCATAGTTTTGATCAATCATAAAATTATAGTCTAAATTAAAACTATTACTTTTAAAATTAAAGCTTCCTACAATGTCTGAAAAACGCTTATCCAGGCTTGATGAAGAAGGCATTTTTTTATTTGTCTTTTTTTCATTTATTATTTGACCTAATGAAAAATTATATTTTTTATCGTTAATCGTCTTTTGATAATCAAGTCCTACAGTTAAATTAGCTCCACTTTCATAATTATCATTTGCTTGAAGTCTATCTAAAGAAAAAATATTTTTTTTACTCAAATTGAAATCACCTGAAGTATCCTTTTTCATATGATTTGGGGCATATCTTATAAGCATTTTTGGTGTCAGAAGTTCTTTGGTATTTTTATTTGCAGATTTGTATAAATCTAAGCTGGCCAAATAACCTATAGCTCCAAATAATTCTGTAGTTTTCTCTGGTTTATAGTTTTTAATATTTTTATGTTCATAATTTACATTTTTCAAATTGGCCAAAAAATTACCTTTGAACCAAGAAATTGGCTTAGATTTGAATGTCCAATCAAAATTATTAATAAGATGTTTTTTATATTTATTAGTATCGTAGTTATGTATTTTTATATTTGTTTCAAAATCTCCATACCCCAAATCATTGAATAAACTTTTCTTAAGTGAGAGATCAGGAATTATATGCTCGTACTTATCATTATAACTATCTTGTAAAGTCCTAAAAGTGCTTGCTTTTGATGTGAACAATAAATTTTTTTCATCATTATAGTAATTATAACCTATATCGTTCTCTAAAGTTTCCGTTGAATAATTAACCAAATTTGAATCAATTCTATAAAGTTTGAGATATTTCTTGTTTGATACATGTCTAAAATTTATTTCTAAATTACTATCAATATTAGTACCTGTTTCAAATTTTTTGACTAATTTAGCAAACAAGTGAGACTTATCTCCCTTTTTTTTAGTGTTTGATGTATTTTTATATCCATCTGTATAACCAAAATTTATTGTTAAATTTGAATTTTTAAAAGCTTGTCTATATTCCCCAACAAATAAAGGATGTTCAGAAAAAAACAGTCTATTATTAATCGTTAAATCTTTATCTTGATCAATAGCCCAAAAATAAGGAAGCTTAATACTTGATCCCAAATTTTTTGTATCAGTATATGATGGATTTAAAAAGCCCGATCTTCTAGAAACAGTTGGGTCAGGATGAGCTAATTTAGGAAAATAAAAAATTGGTATGTTATAAATTCTTACAACTGCATTATCGTAATAAATTGTTTTTTTTGTTTTATTATGTCTTAATTTTGAGGCACTCAATTCCCATGGTGGACATTTATCATTCTGTCGATAGTCACACATAGTAAATTTGCTCTTAATAAACTGAGATTCATCATTGCTTATATTTACAGTATTAGAAAATATTCTCGGCTTATTTTTTTCATTATCTTTAAAGTCATTTTGATTAAAAAAAGCTTTAGCATCAGTACCAATCATCTCTTTACTTTTTTCATTAATATATATTTGTGAGAATTCATAAGAGTTCTCTCTTTTATCTATTACTTTTATACTTCCAATAGATTTAAAGATATTTTTTTCTTTTTCATATTCAAAATTTTCTAAGTAAATAATATTTCCTTCAATATCTTTAATAGTAGTATTATTTTTTGATCTGACATGGTTATCAATATTATTAATCATTACCCCACTTGTTTGAATATCATAACCTTCTTTGGTTCTTATTTGAACTAATCCATCACTTTGAAATATTTTTTTCTTTTCGTCGTAAGTTGCCCTTTCTCCAAAATATGAATTTCCAAGTCTATCAATTACTTCAAAATTTTCTTTAAGAATAAAAAATTCTTTTTTTTTATTGTATTCAGCATATTCAGTCTTAATAATATTATTTTTTTCATCTTTTATTATGACCTCCTCTTGAAAAATTGTAATTTCATTTTTTTTATCTAAAGATATGCTTTTTGCAGAGATATCCAAATTTTCAGCATATAAAAATTTAGTAAAACAAAATGTGATCAAGATTAAAAAAAGATTATTTTTCATTTATTTGCAATATTCCAATCGAGCTAAAAATACTTATTACTATTATAGGAATCCAAGCAGCTAAAGTAAGAGGAATTCTATTTGTTTGGCCGAGTGCGATAGATAAGTCTTTTAAATAGTAGATTATAACACAAGTAATTAAACCAACTATTATTAACCTAAAATTATTAGATCTTTTAAGAGTGCTCATTATTAAAATTGAAGCTAGCGCTGTCATAATGAATAAAAAGAAGGGCATAGACAACATAGAGTGAAAACTTTGATTTAAAAATAGCTCATTATAACCTTGATTTATCAAATCATCGTAATTGAATAATAAATCATTAAAAGAGAGGGTATCAAAATTTTTATATAAATTCGTAATTTTTTCATAAGTGTAAATAGAATTAATGTTATAAGTTTTAAATATTGATTTCTCTGGCAGGCCATTTTTAATTGTAACTAGTAGGACTTCATTTAAAAGCCATTCTTTTTTTTCAATATCTGCAGATTTTGAGAAAATTTTATTAGATAAATTATAATCTTTATCAAAGTTATATATAGTAATATTCTTGAGTTTATTCTTTTTATCTTTTGATGCAGAAATAATTCTTTGCCCATCTGTTAAAATTTCTTTTATCCATAAACCATTTTTATTGAAGGTAATTAAATGATCAATATCTTTTGAATAATTTGCTTTGGTTTTTTCATAATATTTTGACATTACAGAGGTTATTGGATTAAAAAAAAATAAAATCAACCATCCAAAAATAAAAGAAGTAAAGGCTAAAATTAAAAAAATTTTAAAATTTGAAAAACCAAAAACTTTTATTGTTAGTAAATCTTTGTTGTTTCTTATATCTATTATAAATTTCATAGCTGCGATAAAAATCATAAAAGGTAGCAGTTGTAAGATCATACCAGGGATAAATAAATTGGTAAGAATGAAAGGCGTTAAGATTGGAGCGTTTAAATTTTTAAAAAATTCAATCTCTTCAAATAAATTAAGTATTATTCCAAAACAATAAAAAAATAGAATTACTTTGAATAATGTCTTCAAATAACCTTTAAGCAAATATCTTATAATAATTGTATTCATTTAATTGACTCTTTGGAAAATTTTAATTTTAAAAATAAATAAGTTATAAATGAAAGTATGATTGGAATTAAAAAAAATAGATTGTTGATAATCTTACTCAAACCTGAATAACGTATCGTTAATTCTGCAAATAATAAAATAAAAAAACAGTAACCAAATATTGAAAATTTATTTAAATAAAATTTATTTTTTGACCTAATTAATAAAAAAGATGAAACAAGGGCTAATGTTGGAAAAAATAATGGAAATACTATTCGTCTGTTAAGAGTTGGTAAAATTTCGTATTTGAAACTAGATCTACAAAATTCATCATTATAATAATTATTATTTAAACATCCAAGCAATCTTAAAGTCGAGGTTTCTTGTATTTTAGGTTTTTTAATAGTCGTACTTTGTAAATTACTTAAATTCACATTTAATTGTTGGAAAGTTACTATATGGTTTTTATCATTATTGTTAGTTGATGATATTATTTGACCATTGAATAATATCATTTTATTTTCTTCGACTAGGCCTTTACTTGCAATGATAGTAGTTGAATCTTTTTTCATATTTCCTGAAGAAATATTTTTTAAAACATTTGATTTATCCTGTAAAAAAATATTTTTAATTTGATTTTCAACTTTATCATCTACTATAAAAGTAATTCCATTAAATGAATCACTAAACTGTTGAACTTTTACGGTTGGTAAAAATGAAGAGAGATTTTCATTACCTAATAATTGTCTAGACTTATTTAAGGCTGTTGGAGTAATAAAGACAGAAAACAAAATGTAAAAAATTGAAATCAGAATAGAGGCACACAAAAATAAATGTACAACTTGAATCTTTTTTACACCTGAGGTCCATAAAATTATTAATTCATTCTCTTGGATCTGTTTAACTATGAAGATTGTGAGAGCGACTAAAAATGACAAAGGTATAAATTTAGTTAAAATTCCAAATAAATTTAGGAAAGAATATTGAAAATAAGTAATAATTGGGTACCCACTTTCTACAATTAAATCAAGAAAGTTCACCGCTCTTACAGTCCAAGCTATTACTGATAAACCAAATAAAATTGTCAAAAAAGTTTTAAAGATATCTAGTAAGTAATTCTGATAAATTTTGTTTTGTAGCATGAGAATATATTGTATATAAATAATGCATCCATAAATATAATTCAACTAATGGTTTAACTATGACTAAATTTCCATTGAAAACTTGTATATTTGGACTTATATCACTG
>MDTA01092839.1_pt1 | contig 12550 bp, 9 predicted proteins | sample 811151 | NCBI WGS metagenome assembly MDTA01 (sample SAMN05326648, study PRJNA326480) | marine metagenome | isolation source: seawater | place: Indian Ocean: South | collected 2010
CCACGTTTCCTGTCTGGACGGAAGTTTATGGTTCGGCGTCGTGGATCAAGACGCGTCGCCAGATGTGCAAGATCTAGCCGTAAAGCCTACCAGCTGCAAGTCCAATTCCGGTCGTTGCCACCGCGCCACGCCGGGCGCGCCCGCCAGGTCCCGATTCCGCTACTGATCGCGAACGCCCGCAAACTCCGTTAACGCTGCGCGCGTACGTACTGCCCAAGCATATTGTTCGGGCCAGCGGTCAAAATTCTCATCGACCGAGAGCGCCTGTGCGGCGTGCAGTGGCCAGAAGGGGTTGTACATCAGCTCGCGGCCCAAAGCGATGAGGTCCGCTTGCCCTGCGGCCAGTATTTCCTCGGCCTGGTGCGGATCCACGATGACTCCAACTGCCATCGTCTGCGCATCTGTCTCCTCGCGAATCCGCTGCGCATATGGTACCTGGAACCCAGGCCCCCTTGCGACGCGCGACACAAATGGCTGACCTTCGTCGTTGCCACGAAACCGCGGCGCTCCAAGCACGCCACCGGACGAGCAGTCGATGACATCAACGCCACGGGCGTGTAACTCGCGGCTGAGCACCACCGAGTCGTCCATGGACCATCCTTCATTGGGCCCGTCTACCGCGGAAATGCGATAGAACAATGGCAAGTCATCCGGCCACGCGGCACGGGTAGCCTCTGCCACCTCCAACGCAAAGCGCATACGACCGTTGCGATCGCCCCCGTAAGCATCGTTACGTTGATTGCTGATGGGTGACAAGAAGCTCTGAATCAGATAGCCATGCGCGCCGTGCACTTCAAGGACCTTGAAGCCGGCAGCCAGGGTCCGGCGGGTGGCGGCCACAAACGCGTCGACGATGTCGGCAATTTCGGCGACGGACAATGCATGCGGATCCGGCCAGGCGCCACCCAGGCCCTGGCTGGACGGCCCAACGGTTTGCCATGGCGACTCGCCACGTGCAGAGTCTTCTTCGTTCAGCGGCGCACCACCCATGAATGGCGGGCGCGCAGAGGCTTTGCGTCCGGCATGTGCCAGTTGCATTGCTGGCACGCTACCCACGCTCTCTATGAATGCAGTAATGGGCTTCAAGGCCTCGACCTGCTCGTCGTTCCACAACCCCAGACAACGCGGCGTTATGCGGCCACGCGGTTCCACGCCTGTGGCCTCCGCGAACACCAGACCCACTCTGCCTCGGGCAAAAACGCTCAAATGCGACATGTGCCAGTCGTTGGCCACGCCTTCTTTGGCGGAGTACATGCATAGCGGTGACAGCACGATGCGGTTGGGCAACGTCACTCCGCGAATGGTAAGCGGGCTGAACAGCAGTGATGAATCGGATGGTGTCGGGTCGGACATGATGGCTCTCGGGTAACTTCAGTCAATGATGGTTAGGAGAGGCGGTCTCGTGCGCCAGCTCCGTCTGAACCGGCACCAATGTTTCCACACATTGGCGGAGTTCTTCACGCGTAATGGGTTTGCTGAGCGTGCGCGTGTTGGCGTCAATCTCGGGAAAGTCCTCAAACGAATGTCCGGATGCCACCAAAATGGGAATTAGTGGGTCGAGCTGCCTCAATACCGCAAGCGTCTCGGTACCGGTCATGCCCGGCATCATCATGTCGAGGACGACCAGATTGAATTCGCCCGGGCGGGCTCGAACCACCTCGACGCCAATGTCACCAGACTCGCAGGTGTCCACCTCGTAACCGAGCGTTTTCAGCATCCGCGCCATCACGCGACGCACACCGGCTTCGTCGTCGATCACAAGGGCTTTCATTACGCTGTCTACTACCAGCGGCGTAGCGGGAACGGAGTCTTTGGGCACAACTGTCGCCGCGGCGACGCGCGGCAGGTAGACGCTGAATTCGGTATCACCTGGCCGGGAATCCAGCGTCAGGGCGCCGCCGTGTGCCTTGGCAGCGCCGTACGCCGCAGCCAGCCCAAGCCCGGTCCCATGACCAAAGTCTTTGGTCGTGAAGAACGGTTCAAATACGTTGCCGAGGTTCTCTTCGGCGATGCCGGTGCCTGTGTCGTGTACCACGATGCGGACGTAATCGCCGTCCGCATCGAGTTCCTCTGGCGCTTTGTCCGTGACGTCGACCCGCATCGTAATCGTCCCGGCGCCAGCGATTGCATCACAGGCATTGAGCCCAAGGTTGATCAGCAGATTCTGCAGTTGTGTCGCATCGCCCTGCACGCGGCAGGGCGTATCAGTTATCTCAACTTCAAGCCCTATGCGTTTGTCGATGCTGCGCGACAACATACGCACGACGTCTTGCACCAGTTCGTGTATGTCCACCGCCGCGTGTTGCATGGGGCCCTGTCTCGCGAAGGCCAGCAACTGCCGGGTCAGGCCGGAGGCTGACACGGTACTGGATAAAATGGTGTCAATTGCCTCGCGATCCTCACCTTTGAGCCCCGCCCAGGAAAGTAACTCGGCATTGCCTTTGATGATGGTCAGGTGATTGTTGAAGTCGTGGGCAACGCCGCCCGCCAACCGCCCGATAGCATCCATCTTTTCAGCTTGTGCCAGCCGCGCGTCGAGCTCCTTGCGCTCGCTGATCTGCTGCTCCAGCTCACGGTTGCGTTCGGCCAGCGCCTGACTCGATTCTTTGAGTTCGACGCGCATCTCATTGAAGCGTGCCGCGAGACCGGCAAGCTCGTCTTCACCTGCGATTGCGACGGGCGTATCAAGGTCACCGCGGCGCACCCGTTCGAACCCGTCCAGTAACGCGTTGATCGGTCGGGTCAGTCGTCGCGAGATCGCGACGGCAACCGCCACGCCAAGCACCAGGAATCCGAGGGATACCAGATAGATGGTGTTGAGTGCGGCATCGAGGCCGCTGCGGGCGATGTTGTCGTATTGCGAGAGGATGTTTTCGACATCACGCTCGATGTGTTCGAGTGATATGCCGAGCCGCATGTACCCAAGCACGATGCCGCCTGTTTGCACGGGCATCGTGACGTCCATCAGCTCAGCGCTGCTCCGGATCAGTGGCTGCATCAGCGGCGTGCTGATCGTTGCAAACTCATCCTTGACGCGCTTTCCATAATCGGGGATCAGCGTATCGCCGTCGTGTACAACGCGCAGGTCCGGGTCGAGTACGTAGACGTATTGCACCCCAGGCTGGTGTTTTGCCGTCTGCAACAGCTGGCGCATGGCGTCCATGTCGTACGCATACAGTGGGTTGACGACGTTTTCGCTCAGAAGCTGGGTAATCTGCACCAGGTGATTTTGGACCTGCTGGCGCGGCCGCTCCTGCATCGCCGTCTCCATCGCGGCAGACACTTCCGTCGACGTGGTGATAAAACGTTCGATAAGCGTTGCCGCGAGCGTCACGACAATCAAGGCGATCATGCAGACCAGAACGAGGGCATGGCGTGTCTGGAGGCGAAAGCGCATGGGTCGGGTCAGGTCGCGTGCGTGTTATTCGGCGAATACAAACTTTCTGAGGCTGCCAACGTGTTTTCGTGCCGTATGCACGTCGTCGTCTGCAGCTTCTAAGCGGGATGTCTTCTGATAATGCTTCATGGGTTTGTGCGGATCCTTGTCCCCGTGCATGGCCAACAGTATCTCCAGCAACTGGCGTTTGAGCGGTTTGCCGAGTGTCTTGCGCACCAGCACAAACGAACGAGGGATGGTTTGTGATTCATACAGGACGTGCATCTTGGCGCGGAACTGCGGTGGCATGTGTTTGGCTTCGAGCCAGTTCCCATCATTGAGCGCACCCGCTTGCACGAGACCCCGGTACACCCAGGTCGAAATATTGATCTCCTCGCGGGCGAATACGTAGTTCACGGCATCGGGCCGCGGCTCCTCACGAGGCGTTCCGAGCTCATGTAACGTCAGACCCTGCTGTCTGAGCGTGGCGGCCGGTATGACAAAGCCGGAGGTAGAGCCAGCATCCTCGAAGGCAACAATTTTTCCGCGTAAATCAGCGAGCTTGTGGATTGGCTGATCCTCGCGAACAAAAAGCAGGCTCTTGTAAGCGCGTTTGCCCATTTTCCAACGTAATGCCATGGCTTCGGCGACACCTGCTTCTACCGCGGCGGGCACGCCAAACGCCGTTTCAGACGCCCAATCGATTTCTCGCGCGCGAAACTGTGTAATCACCTCATCCATCGAGGATGACAGGTTGACCTCGCCGCGGGTGATACCCACGCCAGACGGCCTGGTCGTCAAGTAGTCGTTGAACGGTGCGATGTCCTTCAGGTGTTTTTCGAAGTTGTGGCTGACGCCTCCGGCGTCCAGCACGTCTCCGCGGTCGACCTGGTCTGCGTTCGCCGTTGCCCCCCAGCCGGCGAGTGCCGCCACCACTAGGAGTATGCGCAAGCAGGTGATTAGCAGGCCTGGCGCCACGCGCTGGCTCATGTCGCCTTCCTCACGGGGGCATGGTATACCAATAGCGTAGGGCAATTGCAGAAAATGGAGTGCCCGTTGTGGCTGAGAAGCGCGTCAGGCGTAGTCCAGTGGCAACGCGGTTGTGTATTTGAGCCGCTCCATCGCGAAGCTTGAGCTGACGTCAGCAATACGCACCTGCTCAATGAGACGGCGATAAAACTGGTCATAGGCTGCGATGTCCGGTACCACCACGCGCATCAGGTAGTCCACCTCTCCACTCATTCGATAGAACTCCACTACCTCGTCGAACTCATCCACAACCCGGGCAAACTGCGACAGCCACTCGGCATTGTGTTGGTTGGTCTTGATAGCAACAAACACGTCGACGCCAATGTTCAACTGCTCGCGGTCCAGCAGCGCAACGCGCGAGCGGATGAGTCCGCGTCGCTCCAGGTTCTGAATCCGGCGCCAACATGGCGTGGTCGTCAGCGACACGCGCTCGGCTATCTCCGCGGTGGAGAGCGTCGCGTCGCGCTGAATCAGATCCAAAATCTGACGATCGATGCGATCCATGGAAAGGAATTCTAAATAGCCTAAATTATGTAGAAAATAATACCTGCAATAAGCTTTGATCGCAGCACGTTTGGAAGCAATTTCTATCGTGTCGAGCGTAGCATCAGCAAACCCATCTCAAGTTGGATGCCTCCAGTGCGCGATCACTACTATCTGGACAACGCGGCGACGTCCTGGCCTAAACCCGAAGCCGTCTACACCTTCATGGATCAGTTCTTTCGCAGTCACGGGGTTAACCCGGGTCGCGCAGGTCACGAACTGGCGATCGAAGCCGAGCACATGATCGTCTCAACGCGCCGGATGCTGGCCGAATTTTTTGGCTTTACCGGCGACCCCAACCGCGTCGTTTTCTCGCAGAACGTCACCGACTCGTTGAACACCGCGATGTACGGCCTGCTGAAACCGGGGGACCATCTGATCATCACGCGCCTCGAACACAACTCCGTGTTGCGTCCCGCAAATCACCTGGAGCGTGATGGAGGCGTCGAAGTCACGCGTATCGGTCGCAGCGTGGATGGGTACGTTGACCCGGACGATATTCGCAAAGCCATCAAACCGAACACCAAGGTAGTGGTGATCAACCACGGCTCGAATGTGTTGGGTTCGGTCCAGGACGCCACGGAGATCGGCCGTATCGTCGCCGAGACGGACGCGCTGTTCGTGATCGATACCGCGCAGACGGCCGGCGTCGTCGACATCGATATGGAAGCCATGAACATCGATGTGCTGACCTTTACCGGCCACAAAGGTCTGTTTGGCCCGATGGGTATCGGGGGTCTGCTCGTCAAGGAAGGTGTTGAGATTCGTGCACCGCGTGTAGGCGGGACGGGCGTGGATTCGATCACGCCATTCCAGCCGGATACTTACCCGCACCGCCTGGAAGCGGGTACGCCCAATGTGGGTGGTATCGCGGGCCTGCACGGCGCGCAGAAGTGGTTTGCTGAGCTTGGTGCCGAACAGCTGGGTGCCGCAGCGGCGGGCAAATCACATAAAGAGTTGTGTAAGGCGGCGCTGGCGCATGTGCATGAGGTTGAGCTTGGCCATGTCTTGAAAATTGACCAGGCTCTGCGGGCGATGGACGGTGTCACCGTATACGGGCCCAGTAACAACCCGATGCGCGTGTCCACAATGGTCATGAACATCGACGCGATCAAAGCACCGCAAGTGGGCGAGATGATGGACGCGGACCACCATCTGTGTGTCCGTGCCGGTCTGCACTGCGCGCCGCTGGTGCACGAGGACCAGGGTACACTGGCGAGCGATGGTGCCGTACGCATTGCACCCGGCTACTTCACTGATGACGAAGATATCGCGCAGCTGATTCAGGCCGTCGAGGAGCTGGCCGGCTAGCCCGTCTCACGTCACATACACATTAAAAAGGTGCGGTCCCGTCACGGGGCCGCACCTTCTTTTTTGGCCTCTTGCCTGGTGCCGTCCGGAGTTAGCCGGCGGCCGCCAACGCCTGATCGAGGTCTTCGATGATGTCATCGATATGCTCGATACCGATCGACAGCCGCACCAGATCTTCGGTCACACCCGAAGATGCCAGCTCTTCCGGAGACAGCTGACGGTGTGTGGTTGTGGCCGGGTGAGTCGCCAGCGACTTGGCATCACCGATGTTCACCAGGCGGGTGACGAGTTGAAGTGCGTCAATAAATTTGGCGCCGGCCTCTTTGCCGCCTTTGATGCCGAAGCTCAAAACGCCTGAGCCGCGACCGCCACAATACTTGTCCAACCGGGCTTTTTCGGGACTGTCGTCCAGGCCTGCGTAACGCACCCACTCGACACTGCTATGACCTTGCAGGTGTTTGGCGACGGCCACGGAGTTGTCGCAGATGCGGTCCATACGTATCGGTAGTGTTTCGCAACCCTGGATCGCGAGGAAGGCATTTTGCGGTGACATGGCTGCGCCAATGTTGCGCAGCGGTACGACGCGGGCGCGGATGATGTATGCGAGCTCGCCAACCGCTTCGGTGAACACCACTCCGTGATACGACACGTCCGGTTCGTTCATGCGTGGAAAGCGATCTTTGTGCGCGACCCAGTCAAATTTGCCGGAGTCGACAATCATGCCGCCGACGATCGTGCCGTGGCCGCCGATATACTTCGTAACCGAGTGCACAACGATGTCGCAACCGTGTTCGAACGGACGACATAGATAGGGTGAAGGCACCGTGTTATCCACAATAACCGGCACGCCGTGCGCGTGGGCGACGTCAGCGATCGCGGACAGGTCGGCTACGTTACCAGCCGGATTGCCGATGGATTCGCAGAACACGGCCTTGGTCTTGGAATCGATCTTGGACGCGATAGCATCCACATCGTTTGGACCTACAAAGCGTGTTTCGATACCAAACTGCGGCATCGTGTGTGCGAACAGGTTGTAAGTGCCGCCGTACAGGGTCGACGTCGAGATGATGTTGTCACCAGCTTCGGCGATGGTGATTAAAGCGTAGGTGGTTGCTGCCTGACCGGATGCCAGCGCAAGACCACCAATACCACCCTCCATCATCGCGATGCGCTGTTCCAGCACGTCGGTGGTGGGGTTCATGATGCGCGTATAGATGTTGCCCATGACCTTCAGGTCAAACAAATCAGCGCCGTGTTGCGTGTTATCAAACGCATACGCTGTCGTCTGGTAGATAGGCACCGCTACCGCGTTTGTAGTCGGGTCGGGTTGATATCCGGCGTGAACCGCCATCGTCTCTAGTCTCATGTCGTCATCCCTTCTTTTATCTGTTCGTTGAGTGGGTTCGCTTCTTCCTGTCCAAGGTTACGGCCCTGGAAAATAGGGTGTGCTTCCTTGGCATACCTCGACGTTAACTTGCCCTACAAACGCGCGGAAGTGAAATTTCGCTGATTTTAGCGGCCGTCTTGAACGCGATTCGGCGCTAGGAAATCTCTGATCAGAGCTTTCCTAGGTTCCGGCTTTGGCGACGGTCCGAATCAATTGGTCTGCGAAGGTTGCGCTGGCAGGCGACAGCGTGTCGCCACGCCTTGAGATGAGTGCCAGTTCTCTGCGAATGCTGAGCCCGGGGACCGGTATCTCAACAACATGCGATTGCAGCTGCAGCCCCAATCGGCTGACAAACGCCAGGTGTCCGGTGGTTGCGACCATACGCAGAATGGCCGGTATTGAGCGAAGCTCCATGACCACATTCATCTCAACTTGCGCGCGCCTGAGTGCCGCGTCGACGATGGAGCGGATTGCGGAGCCGCCTTCGAAGCCCACCAGATTCTGTTCGGCCAATTGTATGAGCTTGAGCGGCGCGCTCTGTCGCAGCGGGTGGTCTTCATGCGCGACCAACACCACATGATCCGTGAACAGCAATTCCTCTTTGAGCTCGTCGGTGTAAGCGACGGGCCGGGTCACGATGCCCAGTTCGAGCGCGCCGGAGACGACATCCTGCTCGATCTCGCGACTGCCGGCTTCCTTTACCTGAAATCTGAGCGACGAGTACTCACGCTGAAGCTCCGCGATCGCTGGAGGCACCAGAAATTCGATCGCGGTGGCGCCGCCGCCGATGCGCACGGTGCCCACCTGCAAGTTCAGATTGGCGGTGACTTCGGCACGCAGTTGGTCGTACCGATTGACCAGCACGCGCGCCTCTGCGTCTACCAACCGGCCTATTGCGGTCAATTGCGCGCCGGTCCGTCCACGCACCAGCAGCGGTGCGCCAAATTCGTCTTCGAGTTGTTGTATGCGTCGCGACAAGGCCGGCTGGGTCAGCCCGAGCCGCGACGCCGCATGGGTGATCGCTCCGTTGTCTGCAACCGCGATCAGCGAACGCATCAGATTCAGATCCATGAATAATACGCATAGATAGCATGCAAATTATCCATTTTACGCATGTGACGTGGTGCTGTAACGTTTAATAAAACAGACATGGTGCGCGTCCGCACGCGCGTCAGACGTACGAAAGAATTACCCGAAGAGGACTCACCGATGCTCGACGCTTACCGCGAACACACAAAAGAACGTGGTCAATTGGGAATCCCGCCGCTGCCGCTCAACGCCGAACAGGTTGCAGCGCTGGTGGAATTGCTGAAATCGCCGCCAGCCGGCGAAGAGGCATATATGCTGAGTTTGCTTACCAACAACGTGCCCCCAGGTGTCGATGACGCGGCCTATGTGAAGGCGGCATTCCTAGCGGACGTTGCGAGGGGTTCGGCCTCCAGCCCGCTGGTTGACCGTAAGCATGCCACTGAGCTGCTGGGTACGATGATGGGCGGTTACAACATCGAGCCACTGGTGGCGCTGCTGGACGACGCCGAGCTGGCCGAGACGGCTGCCGACCAACTTGCCGGCACGCTGCTGATGTTTGATGCGTTCCACGACGTGGCGGAAAAAGCCAAGGGTGGTAATGCGCATGCGCAGCGCGTGTTGGAATCTTGGGCTGAAGCGGACTGGTTCCAGAAGCGCAACAAGGTGCCCGAAGCCATCACGTTGACCGTGTTCAAGGTGCCGGGTGAAACCAACACAGATGACCTCTCGCCCGCCGTGGATGCATGGTCGCGCCCCGATATCCCACTGCACGCGCTGGCGATGCACAAGAACCCGCGCCCCGGTGTCGAGAACGCCGTGGAGCAGGTCATGCAGCTCAAGAATAAAGGTAATCCGGTCGCGTATGTGGGCGACGTTGTGGGAACCGGCTCATCTCGTAAAAGCGCTATCAACACGGTGTTGTGGCACATGGGTGACGACATCCCGGCCGTGCCCAACAAGCGCCAGGGTGGCGTGATTATCGGTTCCAAGATTGCGCCAATTTTCTTCAACACGGCGGAAGACTCGGGTGCGCTGCCGATCGAATGTGATGTTGAAGGCATGCAGACCGGTGACGTCATCACCGTCAAGCCGTACGAAGGCAAGGTCCTGAACGAAGCTGGGGAAGTCATCTCTGAATTTGAACTTAAACACAACGTCTTGCTGGACGAGGTACAGGCGGGTGGACGTATTCCGTTGATCATCGGGCGAAGCCTGACGGAGCGTGCTCGCGAAGCATTGAGCAAAGGCGCCACCGACGTGTTCCGGCGGCCGGAACCAGCTGGAGAGAGCAGCAAAGGTTTTACGCTGGCGCAGAAGATGGTTGGTCGCGCGTGTGGTGTTGATGGCATCCGCCCGGGCACGTATTGCGAGCCGCGCGTCAGTACCGTTGGTTCACAGGACACCACTGGCCCGATGACCCGCGACGAGTTGAAAGAGCTCGCTTGCCTTGGCTTCTCGTCCGACCTCGTATTGCAGACGTTCTGTCATACGGCCGCTTATCCGAAGCCCGTCGACATCGATACGCAGCACTCGCTGCCAGACTTCATGACAACCCGTGGTGGCGTATCGCTGCGCCCTGGTGACGGCATCATCCATAGCTGGTTGAATCGCATGCTGCTGCCCGATCAGGTCGGAACGGGTGGCGATTCACATACGCGTTTCCCGCTTGGCATCTCTTTCCCTGGCGGTTCTGGTCTGGTCGCGTTTGGTGCGGCACTGGGGGTGATTCCGCTGGACATGCCTGAATCCGTGCTGGTGCGTTTCACGGGCGAGATGCAGCCTGGTATCACGCTGCGCGACATGGTTAATGCAATTCCTTACGTGGCCATCCAGCAAGGTCTGCTGACGGTTGAGAAGAAGGGTAAGAAGAACGTCTTCAACGGTCGCGTACTGGAGATTGAAGGCTTGCCGAACCTGACGGTGGAGCAGGCGTTCGAGCTGTCCGACGCGACGGCCGAGCGTTCGGCTGGCGGCTGTACCATCGACTTGAGCGAAGAGTCCGTATCCGAATATCTGCGCTCCAACATCACGATGTTGCGGTGGATGATCGCCAACGGTTACGGCGATGCCCGTACGATCGAACGTCGCGCACGCGCGATGGAAGAATGGCTCGAGCATCCGTCGCTGCTGCGTGCCGATGCCGATGCCGAATACGCCGCGGTCATCGAAATCAACATGAACGAGATAACCGAGCCGCTGCTGGCATGTCCGAACGATCCAGACGACGTGAAGCCGCTGTCCGAGGTGGCAGGCACGCAGATCGATGAAGTGTTCATCGGTTCATGCATGACTAACATTGGTCACTTCCGCGCGGCCGGCCGGTTGCTGCAGGCTGCTGGCGAAGCCATCCCCACTCGTCTGTGGGTAGCACCGCCGACGAAGATGGACGAACACCAGCTGATGGAAGAGGGTTACTACAACATCTATGCGCAGGCCGGCGCACGCACCGAGATGCCAGGTTGTTCACTGTGTATGGGTAACCAGGCGCGGGTCGCGGCGAAGTCGACCGTGGTCTCCACTTCGACGCGTAACTTCCCCAACCGGCTTGGCCAGGGCGCTGATGTATTCCTCGCCTCCGCGGAGCTGGCTGCTGTCGCCTCCGTGGTGGGCAAGTTGCCGTCGATCGAGGAGTACATGCAGTACGCAAGCCAGATCGACTCAATGTCCGCGGATGTCTACAAGTACCTGAACTTCGATCAGATGCCGGACTTTGCCGAAGCGGCTGAGCAAGGACGTAGCCAGATGGTGGAACTGGTCTGACGATCAGGGACTGAAACCGGGCCTGGCCGTCGCGGCCAAGCCTTGCTAGGGCTGGAACCGGATATTAATTGCTCATGAATGCCGCGCAGGCGGAAATCGCTCGTGTAGAGCGACTAAGCACCGTGCACAGAACGCCCGCTGCCGGCGCTGGCACGATGATCTGGCACGAGTGGGGCGCGCCTTCGGCGACGCCACTAGTGCTGCTGCATGGAGGCTTTGGTTCGTGGATGCACTGGATCCGCAACGTAGAGGCGCTGGCGTGCCGCTACCGCGTATTCGCAGCCGATATCCCAGGGCTGGGCGGCTCTGCGCATGCCGCGGACTCGCGCGCACCCGAGTCGATTGGCGGTGTTGTGATCGATGGCGTCCGGGCGCTGATCGGTGACGCGCCGTTTCATATGACCGGCTTCTCGTTCGGCGGGCTCATCTCCGGGCAGGTGGGCAAGCAGCTTCGCGAACAGGTGCTGACGATGACGCTGGTGGGCGCCAGCGGCATGGCGCTACCACGGCCGGAGATCAACATGTTGCGGCGTCATGACGACATGTCGGATGACGAGCGCACGGCGGCGCTGCGTCACAATCTGAACGCGCTGATGCTTTATCACGACGCCAGCATTGATGAACTGGCGCTCGCCATTCAGCTCTGGAACGACGCACATTCGCGCGTGCGCAGCCGGCGGATGAGTCTCGGCGATTCGCTGGCCAGAGCGCTACCGGAGTGCACGGCCAAACTGGGCGCGGTGTGGGGTGAATTGGATGCAACATCCGTCGGATATCTCGACTTGCGCCGGGACTTGATGCGTGCATCACACCCGGAATCAGAGGCGCGCTTCCGCGTCGTGGACAATGCGGGCCACTGGGTGCAGTACGAGGCGGCAGATGCTTTTAACGACGCGCTACTTGCTCTTTTAGATGGCACGCCTGACTGACTACAGCCGCTACGCCGATGCGCAGCGCTTCTTCTCCAAGGAGCGCTTGTGGAATTTGTTTGAGGGCGACCGTGACGCGCTGAATATCACGCATGAATGCCTGGACCGGCATCGTGGCAAAGGTCTCACGATACAGATTGCGCTGGCGGACGGCGGCGCCGAAAAACTGTCGCTTGAGCAGGTCAG
>MDTA01001853.1_pt1 | contig 12548 bp, 18 predicted proteins | sample 811151 | NCBI WGS metagenome assembly MDTA01 (sample SAMN05326648, study PRJNA326480) | marine metagenome | isolation source: seawater | place: Indian Ocean: South | collected 2010
GAACAAGAAAGTTTCAGAGATTGGAACAAGAAAGTTTCAGAGATTGGAACAAGAAAGTTTCAGAGATTGGAACAAGAAAGTTTCAGAGATTTGAATTAAAAAGTTTCAGAGATTGGAAACTCATCAACATTAATGATCTTTTCTTCCAACTGCTTATCCCAAGAGCCTTTTCTGTTATAATTGTTAAATGTATTGAGGTCTTGCATTATATCTTTTTCTAAATAGATATTTTTCTTAATCTCATTTAAAATACTTTGATTGTTCATAATTTCTTTAAAAATCTCTCGCTCTTGGCAATAGGAAGGTACTTTAACCTTTTCTTTCATGTGTTGTAAAAGAAATCTTTCAGGACCTAGATTATCAATTACTTTGTTAATTTTACTTTGATTTTCATTGATAAGTCTGCTTACAATGTAGTCGGTAAGTTTTTTACTAGCGTTATTATTTTGATGATAATAGATAACACTGAGTGCTAAATATAAATTACTAAATATATCGGCCATATCTCCGGATAACATTTGTTCTTTCTTTAGTGCGCCTGCTTTTAAGGCAACAAAATTTGTTAAATTAGCAAAATTAATAATTTGTTGGTCAAGTGAAACAGAAGACTTAAAACTCTTTGCATATAGTTTAATAGAGTGATAAACCATATTATTAAAACTTATTTTAAACATATCAATATCATCATTCAATATAGAATCAAGAATAGGAAAAATATGCGGATGGCTTTTGTTCAAACCCTGACCGAATATGATCAAGGAGCGGGTCAATGTATTAGAGCCCTCAACCGTGATGCCAACAGGAGCACTTCTGTAATATTTTTCCAAGAAATTACTATATCCAATACAAATACCAGCACCACCATGAATATCTAATGCATGGTTAAGAACATCTCTACCTCTTTCAGTGCACTGTTGTTTCATAATAGCACTTAGGACAGCGGGGGAGTTTCCTTGGTCTAATATATCATTGGTTAAAGCCACGGATGACTGGATAATCCATGTATTAAAAATCATTTGATTAAATTTTTCTTGAATGGCTTCCATTCCGGACAAGGACATTTTAAATTGATGCCGAACTTTAATGTAATTAAATATTCCAAATGACGCGACTTTACTACTAGCATTTGCTGTAGCGGGTAGACTGATTCCTCGACCGGCCGACAAACATTCCATTAACATTTTCCATCCATTGCCTATATTATCCGGACCCCCTATAATTTGTTCTAAATCAATGTAAACTTCACCTTTGATGGTTCCATTTGGAAAGCCTACGTTCATAGGGTTGTGATAAGTTTCTTGAAGTAATCCGGGGTGACCCCTTTTAACCAAGGCGACCGTAACCCCGGATTTTCCAAGAAGATTATCAGGGTCTTCTAAATCGAATGCAATTCCCATGAGATTAGAGACGGGGGCCAATGTAATATATCTCTTATTGAGATTAACTTTGATCATAACTTTTCCGTCGTTTTCAACCAATAGACCCTTATCGATGGAGCCTGTAGCATCGGAGCCATTTTGAGGACCAGTTAATCCAAAGCAGGGTATATATTCACCGGCTGCTAATTTAGGTAAGAACATTTTTTTTTGTTCTTCTGTACCATAGAGTGTTAATAATTCACCGGGGCCTAAAGAATTAGGAACCATGGTGACAACACCTAAAGCGGGGTCAACACTAGTTATTTTTGTTAAGATGTCGGATAGTTCATTATTTGATAATTTTATACCACCATAATTTTCGTGAATTAAGAAACTAAAAAATTTATTTTTGGCTAGATAATTAATCCATTTATTTTGGTTATTATTAGGATAAATAATAGAATTATCAAAGTTTTTAAGTAAATAATTTAAGGTTCTATCTGGGAATTTATCTTTATAATTAAATTTGGTTGGAAATTCAACCTTTCCATGAAGTATTTGTCTATCAATAGAGGTATTTCCACTTCGTAAGGCTATTAGTTCTGTATCGGATATTTTTGGAATTTTTTTCTTAACGAAGTTAAATAATTGACGATACATATAACAATAATAATATGAATTGTTTTTATATATTTATTTAATCGTTTGAATATTTAAACCATGGAGTGTATGTAGGTCTGTATTACTATTACACCTTTGCTGATTTAAACGCTGAATATTAAAATAAAAGAGCGAATATTTATTTAAAAAGTAAGTTATAATTTAAATATATATGCGTTTTTATTCAATATTTTCATTACTATTTGCAAATTTACAGGTTAATGCATATAAATTATGTGTAGTGGGAGCATCGAGCGGACTAGGTAAAGAATTAGTATATCAAGCATCATTAAATAGAAATAGAACTGTGTTGGCGTTAACAACAAAGCCATTTATAACGACGCCGTGTAGGACAAATTCTTTCAATGAAATTATGAATCAGCCACTTTACATTACAAATAAAGTGGTGAAGGAAAATTATTGGAAGGACTTATCAAGATTCAAATATGAGCACATAGTTTTTACTACTAGCGCGAGACCATTCAAAGATGATTATTCAGATAAATTGATGTGTAAAATACTTCAAGATTTGCCAGATTGTTGCAAAACGCTTACATTGGTTAGCGCATATGGTGCAGGAGACAGTTTAAAACAAACAGAATTAGGTATAGTGGCAATGAATAAATGGTATTTAGATGATGTGTATAGAGCAAAAAATGAGCAGGAGAAAATGCTTAACTATAATATGTTTAAAAATAAATATCCTCATTTGAAAACATTTATTTTAAGACCGAGAGCATTATCATATGGAAAAACATTAATTACTTCAACGTCACGGAAGGACTTGGCGACTTCAATCCTTGATCAATTAGAAATTTAAGAGCGTCGGCTGCTGCGACGGCTACCGCGACGGCTACCGCGACGGCGTTTGGGGCTGCGGCGGCGTCTCTTGCTTTTAGAGGGCTTTGGCTTGTGACCAGTCATACAGTGCATTCCACCGGTTTTCTTTTTGCGATAAGTTTTTCTTAATCCCATTATATATTTAAATAATATTTAAATTTAAATATATAGATTAACTAATTTAACGGCGAGCGCGGCGACTACGGCGACGGAGGGTGCGACGGCGTTTGCCGCCACCTTTGCGGAGGGAGCGTCCCTTTTTGCGGTAAGTTTTTCTTGCCATATAAGATAGCATTAGATTAAATTTTTCCTAAATGTTTTATACGCATTATTTTTTCCCCCGATTTTTTTTTTTATTCTTCATTTTTTTTTTACTCCAAGAAGCACCTCCCCCCATAAGAAGTTCGTGATTGCGACGTTTTGTTTTTTTATTACGTCTTGTCATGTAATCACTGCAAGCACTACGTGTTCGTCTCATTCCACCCTTATATTTTTTTTTAGAATCCCTACATATTCTACAATTAGAATCCCTACATATTTTACAATTAGAATTTTTACACTTTGTTTTTTTAGTTACCATTATATTATATACCTACATAAAATTTTACGCATTCATACAACAGAAGGCGATTAACATTATCCAAAGAGGAGTTCCATTTATATTTTGATTTTCTTTATACTTATTTCTATCTGCGCCATATAAACCGTTTCCATAGTAATCGCCATAATAGGTTCCATCGGGCTTGCATATAAAGGATTTATATTTTGGAATTTTTTTTGTCATTATTATTATGTTTACATTTTAATAAAGAATCCAGATATTCCTTATTATTTTTTGCATCTTCGTATCCATCCTCAAAAAAAGCGCGAGAGTCCAGTTCTTTAATTTTTGAAAGACCTTGCATATTAATATATTTTTTATTTTTCCACGTAGAAGAGGATATATGCAAGATATTATTCTTTACATATTTTTTAGATTTATGAGTTAAACCCCCATCGAAGGTGATTCTATTCTTATATCTGCGAATAATACCCCCCCCAGTAATGATGGGTACATGGGAACTGGAAATACAACAGTCAATTGCATCTTCAAGATCAATAAATTGATTACAAACAGTAGTTTTTAAAGATAATTTATTAATATTTCCCAATCTAGAAACACCAATATTCAAGCGGTCTAAATTAAAATCATCCGTGCAATATTTTTTTAATAAATTATTTTTATAAATTAACTGGGATTGATATAAAGATTGCTCTGTAAAATCAAACTGTAGTATGTCTTGGATAAAATCGTTGTCATTTCCAGTAAAACACATATACAAAGAGCACCAAGCACCCGCGGAGCATCCTAAAAAGGAGAAATCACTTAAATCGTAGTTGTTTTTAATATAATTCAAAGAACCTAGATAATATAGACCCTTTTTACCTCCTGGAGATGTGGATATAATATTATCTTTCGTAGTATCGTGCTTTAAATTAGCAATTATAAAAGAAGTTAGAAAATTTAATTTCATGGAAATAATATATATATATAAGTAATTAAATTTCTCTCTATATTTTAAATGGATATTTGTTCAACAAGTTGTTTAGTATCCGTGGTTTTTTTGATATCATCTCTCTATAAATTTATGATGATGGATAAGGAATTATATCCAATGGAGTTTGCATCAACATTGAACGAAGAACAATTAGAAAGATACAAGAATATTATTGAGGAAAGAAAAAGATTGTGTTTCGAAGGATATGGATTAGGGTTATTTATTGGAATAGTTTTAGTTGTATTTAACGTGTATCAAAAAAAGAGAAAAATGTCGAGACTTTCCATGGCTTGCATTGTAGGATCTACAATGTTTCTTGTACAATACTTTTACTACATTTTGTCCCCGAAAAGCGATTGGATGCTTCTTCATCTAACTGATAAGCAGCAAAACGAGAAGTGGTTAGATGTATATCGCACAATGCAGTATAATTGTCATGTAGGGGTTGTTCTTGGATTAGTAGGTGCTACAGCATTAGGAAATATAGCCTGTTAACGTATATGTTTATAAGAGAATTCTCTGAGACATCTTATATAGTCTTCCTTTAATTCGTTGCAATTATGCGTAATTTTATTTTTATTTAGATCTTCAAGAGTATTTGGATTAGGAAGAGATTTTATACAATTTGCATAGGCATCTTTTTGGTATTGACAAGTTAAAAAAATAAAATTGTAACTTAAAAATGGTTTGGTGATGGAATTATTACTGCTCATTATATATAGAAATATGTGTATCCTTTAAATATTAATAAATATAACTTAAAGACAATCCATTAATTTATGTTGACGAGGAGGTATAAGCATCCGTACAGCAAAATAATTAGTATAAAGAATAATATTAATTTGGATGCAGCATTAGGTAACATACAGCAAAATCAAAAATATTAATATGAATATTTTATACCATCGTGTATAATAGTTACCAGCACATATATATATATATATTTGGTAAGATAAATAAATAGAAAAATTTATTTATAGTCTACCTTTTTGTTTGTTTTTTGTTTGTTTTTTGTTTGTTTTTTGTTTGTTTTTTATTTGTTTTTATTGGTATTAATACATATATTACGAGAAAAACATATTTTATTGTGAAAAACTAATATTTTTATAAAATTGTTATGTATCTATAAAAATATTGGCTTTGATAGCTCAGCTGGTTAGAGCGTGCGACTGTTAATCGCGAGGCCCGAGGTTCGAACCCTCGTCAGAGCGTAATAAATCTTGTGAGAATGGGAGTGGTATATTTGGTGGTTTGGAAGGAGGTTTAACCATGAAAAATAAAAGGGGGGGAATCGCAGCAAATGCCATATTTTTATTATCATAAACATTAGATAACAACAAGGCGCTTCCAGTACCCATAAGCACAGCAATTGTAGTTGTGTGAGCGATTGTTTTAGGAATATGAAATATTGAATTCATTTTAATACACAATTAAATATTTATTTTTATTTCAATTTAATGAAAATAAATAATTTTATTAGATTATATTAATGAATTCATTAGATCTTAAATGTTATAATACTACACTTGGTATAGTTACATTATCGGAAATCGCCAGCGGCAGCAATACCAATTATTGTATAGTATCACAAAACGATATTGACTCATTAAAAAAAAATATTGACTTATTAAAAGAAAATATAGTGAGTGAAATATACCGGGAAATGCCTCCACAAAATGTGATAAAGAAAGATGATGAAGTAAATAGCATGAATTATGGAGAATTGATGGAATACAGAAAAATATTAAATAAAGAACTCGATGATATGCCGGAACGACATTTAAGTGTTATCGAATCACTTAGAAAGGTGAAAGAACAACTTTCTAATCGTGGATTTTCGGGAAAAACAAAAAAACAGAAAAGAATATTAAAGAAAAGAAAACTTAAAAAACAAAAATCAAAAAAGGAAAAAAAAATACTGAATAAGCGGTGACGATTGAATAAAGATTAATTATAGATATTAACGAAGAAATATAAAAATATAATATTTATAAGTATTATAAATGGAAAAGAATGATAATTTAGATAATATGATGTTGAATCACATAGTAGATTTATTCGAAAAAAAAAACTTTAAGAACAAATTTATTAAAAAACTTAATGACAGTGTAGATATTCCATTGATCAACGAAAAGACTGAAAAAAAGGTACTTAATAAGATTTATGAATTGTTAGTAAAAACAGTTAAAGACTTGGATTTAGATTAAATAAATGGATGAAAAAAGATATGTAGACATGGATACTTTGGAAGATATGATGCGAACAAATGGTGACTTTATACACGACATGAATAAATACATTGCAGATTCATTTAAAATAGCAGAAAATCCGTTGAAAAATCGGGCATTCACATATGGACAATATAATAATTGGATAAAACTGAATCCGGGATTTACTTACCGTGATTACATAAGAACATTTGGATAAAATTGATATAATTTACAAAAAATAAATTATATTAATAATGACAAAAGAAGACAAAAAAGACTTAAACCTGATAACGGATGAGATTATAAAGAATATAGAGATAATAAAAAGTAAGATTAAACTAAAATATCGAGAGCGGAAAGAGGTAACTAGTCCTCTATTTGAAAATAAATCCTTTACATTTGGAGAATATGAGAAATGGCGAAAAGAAACTAATATATAATACGCATTATATGTAAAATGGAAAAGGAATGTGAAATCATTTTTGTGGATTTAAAAAATCATCAAAAATATATTATAGACAATATAAAAAACTTATTTTTATTTGATAATACAAATATAACAATATTAACAGATAAAGAGTTAGTTCATCATTATGAATGTTTGGAAGATAAAGTAAACATAGTGGATGTGAAAGAATTAGATTTAAATTATTTTGATGTAAATAATAGACAAAGTCACAATTTTAGAAATGGATTTTGGCCGCTTACATCAAGAAGGTTATTTTGCGTATACGAATACATGAAAAAATATAAAAAAGAGAATTGCTTTCATTTAGAAAATGATGTAATGACGTACACAAACTTGTCAGAATTATTAGATAAGTTTAAAAAAGATAAATTATATATTACAATGGATGCACCAAAAAGATGTATTGCAGGAATAATGTTTATACCAAAAAGTTATAATTTGACTCCTTTGATTGAAAATTACATGTATAATAAAAACGATATGATAAATTTAGTTCATTATTACATAAAGAATCAAGGAATGTGCGAGACACTTCCAATCATACAGATAAATGAGCATTACGATTTTCCGGAAAATCAATTTACTAAAAATTTTAGTTTTTTTGACGGTATTTTTGATGCAGCGGCGATTGGTCAGTATTTGGGAGGTGTAGATCCAAGAAATAAAAAAGGAGATACTCGGGGTTTTGTTAATGAGACGTGTGTGGTTAAGTATTCAAAATATAATTTTTCATGGATTAAAAAGAATGAATTATATGTACCACATATAGAAATAAACGAGAGATACATACCAATATACAATTTGCACGTACATTGCAAAGATCTAAAGAAATTCATGGCAGATAACCCGACAGAAAAAAAAATAATAAGAATGTTAGATGCGGACGAATAAATATAAATATATATATGTTTATATTTATTATGAATATTATATCAGGTGAAACAATACAATTGCAATGCGATTTAATGATAGGGACAAGTCAAGATTTTAGTTGCAATCCAAAAATAAGAGATATAAATATAAACGTAAAAATAATTTACAATCAACTAATTAAAAGCATAGACAATCCAAGTTATTGTAACATATTTTGCTATACACATGTACTAGCCAATAATGACATCGTAGATAAACTCAACAAATTTCTAAACCCATTTTATTTATATCTACATAACTCCGATGAAAATTTTAACCTAAAACATTTAAATAATTTAAAAGAGGTATCTAATTTAAAACACATTTATACGCAAAATATGGATGTAATAGATGTGAATGTATCGCCATTGCCAATAGGTTTGGCAAATTCAATGTGGATTCACGGAGATAAAGAAGAGTTACTAAAAAATATGAATAATGTGGAAATGAACAGCATAAAAACAAATAAGATCTATTTCAATTTCAGCGTACAAACAAATAAAAACAAGCGTAAATTATGTAAAGATATAATAGAAAATAAGAAGATAAAATGGATTCCAAAAAATAATTATAAAGAGTACCTGAAAATTCTGTCAACTTATAAATTTGCGATTTGTCCGGAAGGAAACGGATTAGACACACATCGATTCTGGGAGTGTCTCTATCTAAAGGTAATCCCAATATGCCTTAAAAATAATTTAACAGAACATTATTCAAAAACCTTTCCCGTAGTATTGTTGGAGGATTGGGAGGATTTGGAACCCACAAAGTTGATATACGAGAATTATAGTTGGGATAATTACCATAAATTGGATATATCTGCTATTTTAAATACATACCGGAATGGTTCCATAGATTCAAATGTTTACCAAGATCCAGAGTTTGAATGTATATTTGACATCGTAATACCGGTTGGACCGAATGATATGTATAGAGCAAGAGAACAGGTGGAATACACAAAGAGAAATGTAATTGGATATAGAAATATTTATATGATATGTTTTAATCCAAATGAAAAAATAAACGGAACCATAAGCATCGATGAAAAAATATTTCCCTTTACTATAGATACTATAATAGAAAGTCACGGTAAATCATGGAGAAATGGATGGTATCTTCAGCAATTATTGAAGTTGTATGCGGGATTTGTTATTCCCGGTATTCTAGATACTTATCTTGTAATAGATAGCGATACCTTTTTTATGAATCCGGTAAGATTTATACAGGATAATAAATGCTGCTACAATTATGGAAGTGAGAAATGGGGAGAATATTTTGCTCATATGAAAAGAATGCACCCATCCCTGGAAAAAATGGAAGCTCGACAATCTGGAATCTGTCATCATATGATATTTGAACGCGAGAAATTAGATAAGTTATTTGAAATGGTCGAGTTGCATCATAATAACGGAAAGGAATTTTATGAAATATTCTTGGATTGCGTGCAGAAAAAGTATCGGAGAAATGGGTCCGGCGCATCAGAGTATGAAATCTATTATAATTACTTATTAAAATATCATAAGGATGATATCATCATAAGAGCCTTAAAATGGAAAGATGCAACTCATTACGATAAGAAAATGGATTATGTATCCATTCATTGGCATAAGCAAACGAATGGGTGCATGAAAAAAAGAAGCGAGATGATAGAACAAGCAAATAAAATGCGCGAAGGTATATAATTACTTTTTCGGTTTATTTTTCTGTTTATTTTTAGATTATCTATCTCCATTTCTTCTTCTTCAATAAGTTTTTTCATTGCAGAATCTGCTAGATGTTGCTGTAATTCTTGTTCGGTTTGAAAATAGGGTGGATTTAAATCCATAATAAGTTTATATTGAGGACCCTTAAAATTTCTTTGAAATTTATATATATCAATTAGACCTAAATAAATCTGGTTTATTGTTCCATTTTCAATAAAAGTTTCAGTTTTCAAAGTGGGGTCATTTATAATATATTTTATGGTATTGTGAGAAACCGGATTACAATTATGTTTTGTAGCCATGTGTGGTACCATAGGAATTCTTCCAACAATAGTATTTTCATCAAATATTAGTTGTTTTTTAAGTTTTATTATACTATCTCTATCAATATTATAGGATTTAATTTTAATAAAATAGTCCGTAAAATTTATAATTTGGTTTGTATGTAATATACACATATCCATAGATGCCCAACGAACCATCGGATGAATAACTCCTACTATATTTACAGTTTTATTCATTAAATGGTTATTATAATATTCACGAATATAATTTACAAAATTATCTCCAAAATCAATAGTATCTGGTAATAGCATCCAATAATTAATATGTTTTAAATCATTAATATTTTCATTAACCCAAATAGCAGAAGTTAGGTGTAGTCCTGTATAAGTAACTTTTATAATTTTTATATTTTTTTCATATAATACCATTTCTTTATCTTCTTGTGCAGAAACAATTAGTATATTCTTTGTCGGGAAATTATATTTTATAAGTTTTTTAATAATATTATCTATATTGCTATAATAGTGTTTGCATGTATTAATTAATAAACAGAAATCTTTCATAAATATATATACTATAATTAAACAATTTTAAATAGTTTAAAATATTTCTTGTAAAAAGACTAGTTATGAAGATAATTCCTTGATAATGTGATTATACCTTCTATTTTTATTAAAATTTGTACCGGTGCAATTAAATAATAATCTATCGCCACTGTTTTTTACATAGTGCAATTTTGATTCTAAAACAGGATTAATATTGTGTTTTTGTGATATATAACCCCATAAAGGTTGATCACGATAAGATATTTTTTTCTCTGTATATACATCCCAAAAGTCTTGAAAAGCGTTTGTAATTTTTTGATTATTTGGATTATAACCAAAACTAGTATTTTCCATTATAGGTTTATTAATACAACCCATATTTCTAAGAAATATTTTTAATTTATTCGTGGCATGCTTTGAATCCTTTTTTGATCTAAAAATATTGTCGCATTCTTTTATTGGACATATATTTTTTGGATGTAGTTTCTGTAGTATTCCGGATTTGCTATTAATTATTTTATTATTGTATTTTTTCCAATCTATTTTAAAATTTGGAACGTAGCAGGTATCACAATAGTAAATAACATCATACTTCTTAGAAGAAATAGTTTTCAAATAATCCCATCCCATAAATTTAATATATCTAGATTTAAAAATGTTATTTCTTGGATCAGATAAATCCTCTATTTTTGCATAAATATTAAGTGATACATCATCAATATATATTACGGTCCACCCTTTCACATCTTTAAGTTTATCTTTAGATAAATTAGTGAATAAAAAAAAATCGTAATCCGCAAATGTTTTAAATCTACCGGGACTATCCATATCACTGTCTGGATTAGATATTAATGTAGTTATAAAACAGACATTCATATTATATTTACATTAGATGTTTATATGTTCTTGAACGATTAAAATTTTTTCCGGTGAATATAAAATAATAAGGGGAATCGGGAGGAGTAGGTTTATGTATTACATTTGTATGTATATTTTGCTCCTTAACGGCAGATAAATTATGTTTTTGACAAATGTGTCCCCATAATGGTTGGTCTCTATATGTAAATTTGTTTTTAATATAAATATTCCAAAAATCACTATATGCATCTGTAATAATTTTATTTTTGGGATTATAACCAAATGAAGAATTTTCATAAATTCGAACTCCTTTTTTTGTATTTGTAGAAATTAAAAATTGCTTCATTTTATCCATACTTTCCCCGGAATCCTTTCCACAACGAACGCAATTAAAACACTCAATGTACGGATCCGGCTTTAAAGGATGCAATTTTTGTAAAAATCCACATTTACTTTCCAATATTTTTTTTGCTAAAGTATTCCAATCTTTATTTGCATTTGGACTATATATAGCATCACAGTAAAATATAACATCATAGTCAATATTTAATTTTTCCTTTATGTATTTCCACCCCATAAACTTGAAATATCTAGACTTATATACGTTATTTTTCATTATTTTTTTAATTTTTTCTTTACTTGCGGGTGAAGGATTTAAAACATTTCCATCATCTTTAATTACATTTTCACAATTTGCATATTTATTTAATACTTTGTCTTCTATGTATATAACCTTCCAAGATTTGTGGGTGTAGTTGGGAACATTTGTAAATAATATAAATTCATAGTTTTTTGTATTAAATGGAATAAATTCACCAACAGTATCTTTCATCAAAGTAGAGTCAGCGATTAACGTTGTTGTGAAACATATTTTCATTTATTATAGTTAATAATTATAATAAATTTAAATAATTAAAACTAAATATATTATGTCAAATTGGTGTATGTTAGGAGATTGTAATAGTTTATCGTGTCATCATTGTTACCCCGTAGTAAATTGTAAATATGGTCATTTTTTTTGTATAAAAAATGGTTGTTGCTACGAATTTACAGAAGAGAAACAAGAGAAACAAGAGAAACAAGAGGAAAAATCGGTAATTCCAAATGATGTAGTACTAGTAACAGGGTGTACTGGATTTATTGGTTCTCATGTATGTGAATATCTTCTTA
>MDTA01055803.1_pt1 | contig 12548 bp, 7 predicted proteins | sample 811151 | NCBI WGS metagenome assembly MDTA01 (sample SAMN05326648, study PRJNA326480) | marine metagenome | isolation source: seawater | place: Indian Ocean: South | collected 2010
TATCTGCGAATTCCCTTCGCATTACTATTGGTTGAGATTTTTTATTGGTTCATAACCCAACCAACTAACACACTGGGGTTGATTCAAGAATCAGAAGCTTGGATTTGGTATCATTTAACCGAGTTGATATATGGCCCAGGCACTGCTACACTCTCAGAGTACAATGGTTGGACTACTCTTGTAACTCTAAAGCACCCAGATTTTTGGGCGGATCAAATTCGATTGTATGTTTCTGATGAATGTGCAGGAGTACACGAAATGATTTTCATTTCTGTACTGATTATGATGACATCTGGCGTTCCACAAAGGCTACGAATCAAGAGTGCTGTAATCGCTTGTGGAATCGTGTATGTCCTGAACATTGTTAGATTGCTAGTACTATACCCTCTCGCACTTTCAGGTTGTGCTGAAAATCCTAACATGATGGGTTGTGAGCAACCTATGCATGATTTCCACGCCTTTGTCTATCAATGGGGTTTCCTAATCGTCTTGGTACTGATGTGGCTGGTCTGGTTCAAGTGGGTAAATGCTGGCGATTTGATTCGGAAGGAACAAGCCTCTAGCAAAGGAAAGTGGAAATTCATTTATCGCAAAAACTGGGAAAACTTGCACAAAGGCGTATTAGCAGTATCAATACTACTCATTCTAGGTGCGTTCGCAAATGTTTGGATGGATGAAGAGGCAATGGAAGCAAAGGAAACTGTTGACTTGTGTGAGTTCTATTCTAGCGTAACCGGCGAATGTGGTGAAGCACGAGATGCGTGGACACAAGAGATTCAATCATCATGGTCATTGGCAACCCTCGGCATGTTGGGATTGGCTTGCACTCTAATTGCAATCGACAAACCGAGCAAAGACGAAGAGGAATAATCACGCTTCAATTATTGAAGCGGAAATATCATTCGCATTAAGAGATTTTAGTGCCATTGAAGCGTGCTTGTTGTGAACTTCTACTACAGTAAAATCGTCTTTGATTACAATGTCTCCAATAGCTAATTCAGAACACTTCAAGGAAGTTGTAATTTGATCTACAATAGCGAACTTTGAGAGAGAGGTTGTCTGCAATTTTATTGGGACCATACCGAATACATCTGCAGCCTCAGCGTTATCTTCCTGTTTCTTAACAGGGTCTCTATCCATTCCTTCTGGCAATTCTGGGGCTTCTGATTCAATAATGTCCAAAGAATGAGTTGCAATAATTTTCTTTAATTGAGGAATATCATCACGACCGACTAAAACCCATGCTTCTCCCTTTCGCCCAATTCTACCAGTTCTACCAATTCTGTGAACGTAATTGTCTACATCATCAGGTACATCGTAATTGATGACCATTGTAATGCCATCTACATCGATACCTCTAGCAGCTACATCTGTGGCAATAACAACCTTGGAATCTCCATCCTTGAAATTAGAGATAATCTTCTCTCGTTGATTTTGCGAAAGATCACCGTGGATTCCATTTACATCGAATCTATGTTTCTTTAATCGCTGTACCAACAAGTCAACCATTCGCTTTGTATTGGTGAAAATTATCGTCTGGTCATCCTCTGCCATCCCAGACAGTAGGCGCCCAACAACCCACAATTTGTTTGCACGACCTATTCTAACACTGTATTGGTCGATTGGAGGAATATCCAACTTCTCAGTATTGGTTAGAACAAATTCTGGGTCATTCATGAATTCATTTGCAGCGTCAATAATTTCTTGAGGGAAGGTTGCTGAAAACAACAGCGTTTGCTCCCTGTTAGTCATCCTTTCAATAACCCACATTATATCGGGGAAGAATCCCATGTCGAGCATTCTATCTGCTTCATCTAGAACAAAGAAATTTGGCTTTGCTAGGTCGATGAAACCTCTTTCGGTCATATCCATAACTCTTCCAGGAGTTCCGACAATGATGTCTACTCCCGCTTGCAAATTCTTTGCTTGCTTCTCTAGGTCGGTTCCACCATAAACTGTCTGGATGTTCAAACCAGTCTCACCTTGTATGTTAGACAACTCTTCTGCCACTTGATTAGCAAGTTCTCTAGTAGGTGCTAAAATTAGTGCCTGCAACTCACCCGTAGGTTGGCATGAATTCATTGTAGGTAGTCCAAATGCTGCAGTTTTTCCAGAACCTGTCCTTGCCTGCCCGATTACATCTCTACCAGATAATGCAATTGGGATTGTCTCTTTTTGGACTTGAGTTACAAACTCCCATCCCATGCTTTCTAGACCCGCTTGCAAGTCTTCATTCAAATCCCAAGCGGAAAATGTAGTTGTTGTGAACATTTGGACTCCTCAGTCCGTCCCTTCCCAATCTGGGCCACCGGGACGGGGAGTGACCCCCGTATCACGATCAGAAGTTTTCGCTGTCCTTAGCCTCAGCCTTGAGAATACCCATCCAATACTTGAATGCGTTTTCTCTGTTGAGCGGCTTCTTCATCTGGCGAACATGCTCTAGTATGTACTGGCGGAACTTTAGTGACTTGGTTCGGTTAACACCCTTTGGTGTGACACCATCCCATAGGTCATTGAACTGCTTCTCTTTATCGTTGAATGCTTCCTCAGACATGAGTAGTACTCCTTGAGCGATTCGCCGACCGGCAACCCCCTCTTAACCATGTCGAGGCTTGTTCTTGTCTTCATCTGGCGGTGGAAGGTCTTCCAATCCAACGGTTTTACCCTGAGATTCTGCGATTTCGACATCGATTTTTGGCACCTTTGGAGCGGGCGCCAAGAACGCATTCTTCTGTTCCTCAGTACCCTCAATCTGAGCATCGAAAGCCATCTCTTGTAATTCCTTACGGACCCTTTCATCCTTCTCATCACGCAACAAAGCATTACAGTGATTTCGAAGCACTTCGTCTCCCATTAATCGAGGCAAAATCTTGACACATGCTAATCGGACACTTACACTCTTGTGCGTACATCCAACCAGAACCAAATCCTTGGCACGGCCATGGTCGGTATCTAGAACTTCTATGCATTTTATCGCAGATACCATCACTTGAGAGTCTGCATCCAAAATTGCACGTTCTGCAAGTATGGTTGCGATTCTTTGTTCCTTGTGTGCGAGAGGAACCAAACATTTGGCTGCTTGACGGCGTGTTTCAACATCTTCATCCTCCAATGCCCAGCCGACTAAATCCCATGCTGCTGCACCACCTTTAGAGAGGACTCGGCGTAATAGGCCAGCAGCCTTTCTACGCAGTTCTAGAGAGCCTTCTTGCAATAATTCATCGATGTGGTCACAAGCTACCTCCGGCCAGGTTTGACACAAATCCCCTAACCCTACAAATGCAGCATCTCTCCTTTGCTTGACATCATGTCGTAATTCAAAGGCTAGAGTGCTGTCTGTTGCAGATGGGAATGTAGGAGCTACTACTTTCAAACATTCACTTGCTGCTCTTCTAACAGATGCGTCTTTATCATCTAACAGAACCGATAGGTGGTCAAATAATTCATCGGGACGAGTTTCTGCTACAGATGGTAAAGCGAACAAACCAGCGACTCTAATTTTTGGATCATCGTCCATTAAACAATCCAGCAAAATTCTGTGACCTTCATGCGCCATCGCTCCGGCTAAATTAGAAAGAGCCTTGATTCCGTCTAAGCGAGTCATAAAGTGGTCCTTCTCTTTCCATCCGACCTTGTAAGACTCGAGTTGACCCGTTGCTAAAGGAATGACTGCTTGGGGAGGAATGGCCATCCATGGGCCTTCTCGAACCTCTCTTTTCTTACTACGTCTACGGCTACTTCCTACGTTAATTGGACGCCCTGTGCGGGGGTCCCTTGCGATGTATTCCCGTGACATAGCGAGGGGGGCATAACGCAGGGGGAAATGAACCCTCGCATTCTTTGCAAAACTTCATTCCAAAATTATCAAACCCTATTTGCTACTACATTGTAACATGCGCAGGGGTATTTTGGCATGTACGATTGTTTTGCTATTCCTGTTGCAGACATGGTCTGGCATCAGTTCAGAATTTACTGAAACTCAGATTGCCAAGTCATATCAAGAAGACCAGTTATTCAATCAATCAGGCTTCTACGAAGATGGTGTTTACACAACGCCAGATGGTGAAGTACATGTTAATCGCCCACATATCCAGTGGTCTGTTCCGAATCAGGGGCTTGCTATGATAAGAAGTGGTGTATGCTCAGTTGCCATTGACTCGATTGACGAGGTTTGGTTGATGGGAGGTAGAACAGACCCTAACCCGACTCAATCTAATGATGAATCACCGACGAGTTTTATCGAAAAAATGGATAATGTAAACAAAAGCTGGACTCCATCCGGTATGAGCATGCCTTCTGCACAGCAATATTGCGAAGCAGAACTAGTTGGAAATTTGATAGTAGTCGTCGGTGATTGGTTTAGAAATTCTAATCCGACTCAATTCCCTACAGGAAGAGTTCAAATCTATAATTTGGATAATGGTACTTGGTATAATGGCTCATCTATGCCTTCTTCCCATGAAAGAGGTTTGGGAGCAATGGCAGAAGCGAACGGCTACCTATACTATGCAGGAGGCGTCAGAAACCCTAACGCCAATGATGCAACCAACAAAACATTCCGTTATGATCCAATGACTGACCAATGGACTAGAATGGCGGATATGAACCATGAGAGAGCGTCTTTCGAGTTAGTGAATTTCCATGGACAACTGTATGCCATGGGGGGATTCCATGGTACTCAAACATGGAATAGACAAGCATTGGATTACGTTGAGAGATATGACCCCGCTTCAGATACTTGGACAAATTTGTCTAAACTTCCCGTGGCAATGTATGGATGGGGTGCTACTGTTCTAAATGATGAAATCGTCTTAGTGGGCGGGTTTAATGGTGGCGCAAAGAAAACCGTCTACCATTGGAACCCTGTAGAGGACACCTGGTCTCAAGGAAATAACATAGGTTCTGTTGGCCACTTCGACCTAACTGTCGAAGAGATAAATGGAAGTATAGTTTGGGCAACAGGTGATATGTCAACATATCCATACACTTCATGGAGCCAGATGTTCTCTGCCGATACTGAGAATCAAAATACAACATCTTCTCATCATGGTTGGGTAACTTCACCGATTATCGACTTACGTCCAAACCAAAATGGAAGAGCGACTCCAGTTCAATTCGACCTCGTAGGAACAAACACACCTGGCGGCGAATTAGGCTTCCAATACAGAACAGCATCGGATTCAAATTTACTTTCTTCTGAAGTTTGGATGGGAATTGATGGCACCATTAACACAACATTTCCAACTGGGACTACTGATATAGATCTAAATGACTATGCTGATTTTATTCAATATAGAATAAGATTCCAAATTACAGACATGAAAAATTGGGACGAGCCAGATTTAGATTCAATGTCGATTAGAGCTGAGCATGCAGCATTCACTACTAGTATTCCGAATGTGCTACATCCACGTGCTGAAACATTGCATATTCAAACCAGTCACGACCTTTTCTCTTCAGGAGAGATGTACCTTGAGTTTGCATCATGTGACCAATTTGCTGCAATCAATGGGCCTTGGTCTAGGCTATCTCATGACGGTTCATCCTTCATAGAAAGTGACACGCAAGGATTATTCATACAAAGTTCAGGTGTAATCAATTCCACCACTTTGGGTGAAACCTTAATCGATTGGTCAATTGATTTAGGAGACCTTACGGGAATTAGCCATTTATGCGCAAAGGTTGGCTCAACCGGATTAGAAACAACTGAATTCACCAATACTAATCCGATTGAGATCGACAATATTCTAGAGGTTAGAATCACAGATTTGGGTATGGTTTCATCCGGTGATGCAATTACAGGCGGAGTACCAATATTAGTGGGAATAAACCATTCATTCCCATCATCTGGAATGACTCTCTCAAGTGGTAATTTGCAGGCTCGCATAAACTTCGATATTCGTGTTAATGATGCTGCCACAAACAATTTCACCAACTGGGTAAACCAAACCACTCCATGGACTGACCTTACTGCAGGTGAATCTGATACGATTTCTTGGACTCTACCTAGTGATGTTTCTGGCGTGGTAAATATTACTCTTGAAGCACGGAGTGATCAATCCTTCCAAATGCTAAGTGATTCCAATTCCTCATCATTAATTTTGGACAATATAAACCCAATAATTATCTCAAGTATTCCAGAAAATCAAGACTATCTAAACAGTGAAGAAAATAGAGAACTTTCGATATTGATTGCCGATACATCCGGATTTGTTTTTGAAGACATGGCAATGCAGGTTTGGGTCCAAGCGATGGATGATGGTTCGGATGGTAGTTTCCCAGACGCTACGCCGCAAGAAAGTGAGTACCGTGACATCAACTTCACACTAGAAAACAACGGTAGTTTATGGTGGTTCAACGGAACTCAATCTGACAATCTTAACGAAGACCAACAGTATGTTTACATGCGAATTGTTGGTAGTGACTTAACCGGTTTTGTAACTATTGATAATACAATTTGGTGGCTAACCAGAGATGCACAAAATGGAGTTGTGAACAAGATTTACAATGAAGAATCTACCCAATATTGGGAAGTTTCACGTCAAATTTCTTGGGACATTGAAATCAGTGATGGAAATGGTATATCTGACATAATGTCGCTTAGGATTGAGCTTGGCGACGACTCGGATTTCGGAATAACCTATGATGTAGCAGATTCAATTTGTTCAGTAATGGATACTCGAATAGATTCTGACCGAACAACTTGTACTCATTCATATGTAGGTGATGGCATGATGGTCTCGGTCTCAATTTATGCTGGATGGGAAGTCGACCGTTCTGCATTGGACGAGGGACTTGTTGAAATTTTTATAATCGACATTGATGGAATAAGTAAAACTACATTCCAAAATATGTGGGTTTTCTCAGAAGATTTTGACTTTTCAATTACTAATATTGAAGATGTATCCGGTTCAAAAATTGGTCCGATTACTAATGAATCGATAATGATAATTAACGAACAAATGAGAATTACAGGAACGATGACTCACTCACTTTCTGGTCTTCCATATCAGGGTGATTTATCCGTTAGTTGGTGGGGACTACTCCAAGGTCAGAACTGGTTCGGTTCCGCCACTGTTGAAGTGGTCGATGGAGTAATCAATGCCTCGATCACAATGCCGAGTACAGGAGGAATAATTGACTTCGAGGTCGCATTCATGGACCCTTGGGAAACTAGAACGCTTGGGGTCTATGATGCACCAGTGTTTGTAATTGATGATGAAGCGCCAATAATTCTCGATTCGAGTATTGAAGATTTGTCAAGATATCATTTGGATGACATAGGAATAGGCGTAAACATTGTTGAAGATGAAACCTGGAGTGATGAACTGAATCTAACTTGTCAAGTGATTTCAACAGAAATTACATGGGACCCAGTTTCTATTCTGCTTCAGCCAACAAATGTTTTCCAAGGCAAGACATTGTTTTCATTCAACTTTGATTTCTCCAACCAAGGTGACCCTTCATTGCTATCTCCTGAGGCGCGTATAGATTGCTGGGCATCTGGAATGGATGATGCGGGGTGGGCATTAGAGAGATTCTCAGGAGAATCTATGCTTGACCCTTGGTTGACTGTTCCACTTTCAACAATAGGACCAAACATCGAGTTAGTTGATGTCAAACTTGATGGAAATCTCGAAGCAGGTAAAGAACTCAGAGCAGAGATATCGGTAATGAACTCTGGAGAAAGTTTGCAAGAATCATTCAATATCACAGTTTACACCATCATCGATGATGAGAAAACTCTTGTTGGACGATATTCGCAGGCCAAAATATCATCAGGTCAAGGAATAATCAAACGAGTTGCAATCACTGTACCGGAAGGTGATTGGGAGTTACTAGTTATGGTAGATGAGGACCAGAGAATCTGGGAATTAAACGAAGAAGATAATACCTTTTCAAAGAAATATTCTGCACCGGATGAATTCAACTTGATGCTATATTTCGGTGCTGGTGGAGGAATACTTGCTGTTCTCGCTGTAATTATCATACTCAGAAAGCGTTCAGGAAATGAATTGACACAAGCAAAGAAAATGCCTTCACTAGAAGATTTACCACGCTCAGGACCTCCTCAAAGTAGCAGAAGTAAAACGGGACCACCTCCTTCATCAAAGCCGAAGAAGGGCCCACCTCCTAAACCGAAACCGGTTGAAGAAATACAACCCACAACCAATGTAGCTGATGCAATGGCTAAATTGTCGCTGGACACTCTGCCTGGAAATTCTAATGCACAACCTCAAAGCGTTCCAAACTATGAGTCCCTACCCGGGGGCGGAGAATATGAATACATTACAGAAGGAACATTCTACTCTGGCGAAGGGATTGGCCGATGGAAACTCGAAGAAGATGGTTCATTCACCAAGGTGGAGTGATTGAGATGACACCTGATATTGAAGATGTCAAACGTGTTTTGGCGATTTGTTTTCGCGATGGAGCAAATCAATCTGCGGATGACCTCGAAAGAATCCTATCCTTTGACATGGGATGGGTAGATACTGAGACTGCACATGATGCAATCAAGGCACTTATCTTTGCAGGCTGGATTATCGATAATGATGGAATGCTTTCTCCAAATTGCGACATCAGAGGTATAAGAGCGCCTTTAGGGTGGCAACCTCGGCCTTCAAGGCTAACAGATCCTGTTGTAAATGAGACTAGCAAAACAAATGATGTTACTCAAAAAATAGAAACTCCTGCTGCTGTGAAAAAGGAAGATTTGCAAAATGAAAGCAAATCTACAGACCCTCGTGCAAGAATGCAAAATCGTTTGATTAAATTTATTTCCAAGCAATCAGGTATTGATTCAGATGAAATAAGTCGTAGAGCTGAGAGGAAAGTCAAGGCTCTAAGGTACTGTACAATGTGGTTGGCATTGTGCTTGATTAGTCGTGAGCAAAACCTAGAGATGAATTCGATTATCGATTCATTCTCCTCCAGGTGAGCTATTCTCAGACATCAAAAGTAGTACTGGCAAAACCAGTATCGAGAGAATTAGAGAATAAGTTACTGTCAATGCTGTAACAAGTCCGAATTGTTGTACGACTGGCATCGGCGAGAATAGTAGCACTAGGAAACCAAGTCCAGTAGTTCCTGCAGATAGTACAAGCGCTACCCCTGTGGTTGAAATCGTTTCCTCGAGGGCTTCCCAAACATCATCTCGTTTCTCTCTCTCGGATTCAAAACGCCGCCACATGTGAATAACATAGTCTATTCCAATTCCAAGAGATAGAGCCGTTACCATAACTGTCAGAACGTTCCACTTTAGAGAGAGTACAACCATTGAGCCAACAACCCAAAGTGTTGCCAATACTACCGGAGTCAAAACAACGATTGCTGGAACTGGTCTTCTTGTCAGTAGAAGAAGAACTACGAAGGACACTATGAATGAAATCGCTGTGGAAGATAGTTGTGAGGAGTTTAGACCGTCAAGCACATTTTGCAGAGCAACCAAATCACCTGTCACGTAAACATTAGCAATTCCTGACAACTCACTACGCATTTTTCCAGAATCGTCCTCATCTCCTAACTCTTCCTCAAACCATTTGACAACTCGGCTTGTTTCGCTAGATGTAGAAGCATCTACACGTACTTCGATTCTTATGTGTTTGATTTTGTCTCCATCTAAATCAACCGTGTTTTCAACACGGTCAGCCCACGAATCTCCTGCAAATGGATCGGCGACAGAAGTATTTTCAGAGAGGTTTGCAAATGCAGCTCCAAGGTCGAATTGAGAGGCAATACCGCGCCGCAAATCTCCGTTTGTAATCACTAAGCCATAATGTTCTCCAAACATTACATCATTGTCTACTGCATCATAGAGGACTTTGTACGGGCCTTCGTATGATGGACTAGAATCTACACCTCCGCCACCCACGACATCGTGATTATTCGCAAGATCTGTGTGCAAACCCCGCATCTCATTCAGCAAAACAAAATCGGAATTAATTTCATTTTGGGAACCGGCTGGCTCCATCAAAACATAGACTACTTTCCAACCTGCACTCTCATAACTCGTATCCAAATCATCTCTGACTTCCATGATTTCCATATCATCATCTAGGAAATCTGTCAAATCGAATTCTGTTTCTAAGCCCATAGCGCCGATGATAGAAACGCCTGTAATAATTAGAGCAACAATCAGTACCAGTGCTTGTTGCGACCTTTGTAAGTCAACTAATTTTTTAGATAGCCTAGGCATTCTAATTGGGTCTGCTGGAATTTTATCCTCGCTCGAATCCAGAACTACGTGTAAAGCACCAACAACTACAGTTGCATTGATGAATGCTGAAATTACTCCTACTGCTAAAGCGATACCAAATGTTTCGAGTGGAGGTAGTGGAGAAATGATGTTGGCTAGGAAAGCAGCAACAGTAGTGATTACTGCTAGCCCCAATGGTGTTGACAATTTACCACATGATGCCAACCATGATTCCGCAGAGTCGCTGGTTTCTTTCTTGAAAGAATTGTATCTCCTCTGTAGATGAATAGAGTAATCTATTCCCAAACCAAGAACCAAGGGTGCCACTGCAACTTCAAGTGCAGTAAATCTAGTACCAAACAAGTTCAGAATTCCGTAAGTCCAAATCAATGCTGATGAAAGACCTACCAATGGGAAAACAACACCCTTGACGCTTCTGAATGAAATCGCAAGGAGCAAGACTACAACAAGTACAGCCAACAAAATTAGGGTTGCTAGATTGTCGAAAGTACCTTCATCAATATCATGAGAGATTAGGTCTAAGGAAGCGACCCCATAATTCAATTCTGAATCATCACTGAGTTGCTGGAAAATCTCTCGTAGTTGATCTTGCTTCACCTTGCGCTCAGAACTAGGTAAAGTAGGATCTATCTCTAAAATCCAAAGTGTAGATGACGCTGTAACCGTAGCTGAGCCTTCTTCTGAATTTGTTTGAATCCAAAGACAGATGTCAGAACCATCGAAATCTTTGTGCAGCATCCCGTCAAGGATAAATTGAGCTACTTCTCTCTGCTTAGAAACATCACCTGGGCAATCAGATTCGTTTACATCGATAACCAAGTTTAGCAACTCTTCCCATGAATCGACTTCTGAAAGTTCTACGCCATCGGCTTCTTCATCGAGTGCAAGTTGCAGAATTGACGGAGCCGTAATCCAATTATTGACCACATCTTGCATCATTTCACTTTCATTTTGAACAATGTCAAGATGGGAATCCATCAAATTCAGTGAGGCCATATCGAGAACATTACCTCCATCGTCTCGAGTTACATGAATGAACATCGGTCTCGTTTCATTGCTGAAATGCTCACTAATTCTTTCGTGAGCATCGGCTGAATCAGATTCTGGTGCGAAATCGGAGAGATCTGTATGGAATACCGGGGTATCAACAAATGCCAAATCTGCGACTAGCCCCACGGTTAGTACTGCAGATAAAATGAGAATAGGCCAAGAAAATTTGCGGAAGCGGTCTGACTGACCCCGCAGCGCATCCTCAAAGGCGAGTGAACTCACGGGTGGCGGGTGAGCAATTCGGTTTAAAGCGAGACGGGTCAAAACATCAGTTTTCGAGTCATTTATGCAGGCAAAGCATGTAGCGATTTAGTCAATAAGATGCCAAAGGTTCTTGAAGGCGAGTCTGAACGGCGACATCGTTCACTATGCCAGTTAAAGTTCTCGCCCGCGACGACAACGAACTACGAGTACGCTTCATTGGAGAATCACACACCTCCCTTCAAGTGCTTCGTGAAAGACTAAACAGCGACAAAGGTGTCGATTATGCAAACTACTTCCCAGGCCATCCTGATTTGGATGAACCTGAATTCTTTATTCGTACCAACAAGGGTGTAGACCCTGCGAAATTGTTGAAAAAGGTGATTGGCGACATCCAAGGTGATTTCTCCAGCCTAAAGCTTTGAGATGTGTTAGCACATGTCCGTTGAGGATGGCCTAGCCAATACCATTGGTTTGACTGGCTATGCTGTAGATTCTACAGGGATCGGTGGAGTATTGAAAGCAAGAGTCGCTGATTTTAGAGTCGATGAAATTTCTACTAAGGTTAGCACTGATACACGTGGACGGTTTACCGCTGCAAATATCACATTGACAAATTGGGAAACCAATCGTTTCATCGGTAAACTTGCTAAAGCATGTGGTATTTCGCGAAATAGAATATTCTTTGCAGGAACTAAAGACAAGCGAGCAGTAACTCGCCAATTATTCATTATTGATGCTCCACAAAAGAAAGTGGCTCAAGTAGAAATTCCTGATGTCGAAATTGAAATTTTAGGCCGGACTCACCAAAAAATTGGTTTTGGAAATCACAAAGGAAATCGATTCACAATCGTTGCCAGAGGGTGTTGCCATCCTGATGGAAGTCCTATGACAAATTCTGAAGCAATGGACAAAATTGCTGAAATTGAGTTATCGATGAAAGAAAAGTTGGGACCAGAATTGTTCCCTAATTGGATTGGGCCGCAACGATTTGGTTCAGGACGTCCGGTCACTCCAGTGGTTGGCCGTCATGTAATTTCTGAAGATTGGGAAGGAGCCGTCATGGCATATCTTAGCA